>ERZ894240.3-NODE-3-length-300541-cov-48.431032_pt1 | contig 300541 bp, 249 predicted proteins | sample MGYA00380298_ERZ894240 | MGnify/ENA primary metagenome ERZ894240 (study PRJEB32331, sample SAMN06328419) | human gut metagenome | biome: human gut microbiome; feature: stool | host: Homo sapiens | collected 2014-06-27 ... | reverse complement strand
TTTTCCTAATACTTGTACTACTTGTTGAATTATGTAAATCTCTCAAAGAACTCTTTTGTCGCTTTCGTTTTGCGAACGTGGATGCAAAGATAAGTGTTTTTCTTTTAAACTTCCAAATTATTTCAGAACTTTTTTCAAGAAAAATTTGTTTCATTATTTCGGTATCGCCGTTCTCTCTCGAATGCGGGTGCAAAAGTAACGCTATAAAACATAACCTCCAAACATTTTCGGCATTATTTTTCAAGTTTTTTCTCATGGCTCAACAATCCTTACTTTTAATGTACGCACACGATAAAGGCACATATATTTATCTGTACTGATGTTGACAATATCTGGATGGGCATGGAAATAGGTTTCAAGTTTCAAGGTTTCACGAACCCCTTTTCCTCACACACGCACAAGTACATATAATACAGTTCCTCATGATCGCTCCGTCCGCCTCGGGTAAAAACATCATGTCGTGGCTACGCAAGTTCTTCGAGGCTATCCATCCCGCATAACAAACATAAAGGGATTTATTTGAAACCTATATAATGTACGCATCGTGTGTGTGAAGAAAAAGGTTTCATGAAACCTTGAAACTTGAAACCTGCCTATAGTCATTTTTTAATTCGATACACGCATAAGCAAAGAAGAGCCATACGATAGACTTAATTCCTTCGAGCCAATGACTTAAATCAAAGAGCGCAAAGAGCTAAGTCATCAAGCGCAAAGACTCAACTTCTCATCCCCCAAGTTCCAAGTCCTTTATGCACCTTAATCCACAACTAATTAAAAAATCTGATAACAGAACACGAATGTCCGCTCTCATCAGTCCGACACATTGAAGCGTATTCCCACGGGGTCATCATATTGTTTTTGCAGCTTATAAAGCTCGTCTCGCATGCGCTTCGTCACTGCCTCGTAACTGGGCTTACCGTAAAGGTTATTCATCTCGTGGGGATCTTCTTGGAGGTCGTAAAGCTCCCATACGTCGATGTCGTTGTAGAAATGGATCAATTTATAACGATCGTCACGTACGCCGTAATGACGCTTCACGGAATGCTCGGCGGGATACTCGTAGTAATGATAGTAAAGGGAGTTACGCCAGTTCTCCGGCCGCTCGCCTTTCAGCAAGGGAAGCAAGGACTCGCCTTGGATGTCGGCTGGGATGGGGGCTCCGGCCAGTTCCAAAAAAGTGGGGGCGTAATCAATATTCTGCACGAGCTGCGGGATATCACCCTTCTTGCCACCCGGCAGACGCATCAGCAACGGGGTGCGGAAGGATTCCTCATACATGAAGCGCTTGTCGAACCAGCCATGCTCGCCCATGTAGAAGCCTTGGTCGGAGGTGTAGACGATCAACGTGTTATCCAGCAAATCGTTCTTCTCCAGATAATCGAGCACGATACCGATGTTCCGATCCACGGAATGGATCACCCGAAGGTAATCGTGCATATAACGCTGGTATTTCCACTCAGCCAGCTCCTTACCCGTGCGTTTCTTCGCCTTGAAGTCTTGGATGATCGGATCGTAATAGGCGTCCCAAGCGGCTTTCTGGTCCGGATTCATGCGGTTATAAAGCTCACGGCCGTACTTCTCCAGATCGGCGTTGGAGGAATGGATCTCGTTCTCCTTATCGGCCATTTTCAAGTCGTATACGATATCCATATCCTTGATGATGCTCATCTCCTGCTCCGAGGCGGCGATGCGGCCGGCGTAATCGTCGTAGAAGTTCTCGGGCAGCGGGAAGGTCACATCGTCGTAAAGACGCAGGTCGCAGGTATCGGGCATCCAAGTACGGTGCGGGGCCTTATGGTGCAGCAGGAGGCAGAAAGGCTTGCTCTTGTCTCGTTTATTGTCCAGCCAATCAAGAGCCAGATCGGTCGTGATGTTCGTGGCGTACCCTTCGATCTGACGCTTCTCGCCGTTATCGATGAAGATGGGGTTATAGTAATCGCCTTGGCCTACGAGGATGTTCCAGTAATCGAAACCGGTGGGATCGGAGGTGAGGTGCCATTTACCGATCATGGCGGTTTGGTAGCCAGCTTTACGCAATAGCTTCGGGAAGGTCTGCTGCGAGCCGTCGAAGGTATGGGCGTTATCGATGAAGCCGTTCTTGTGGCTGTGCTTGCCGGTCAGCATGCAGGCACGGCTGGGGCCACTGATGGAGTTGGCTACGAAGCTATTGGTGAAACGTACGCCCTCATTTGCGATGCGGTCGATGTTGGGGGTTTGGATGTATCGCTTGTCGTAGGCGCTGATGGTTTGGAAGGAGTGATCGTCCGTCATGATGTAAAGGATATTCATGGGCTTGGCGGGCTGCCCGGACGTATTCTCTTTTTGGCTACAGGAGGTGGAGGCTATCGCCGCCAGACCTGTCAGAATGAATAGTTTATTTGTTTTCATGTATTCCGCTTAGATTTATGTTGTTTTGATTGATTTTGCCTAAATACACTCAGCTACAGACTTGTAGAGACGGGGCATGTCCCGTCTCTACAATTGGTGATATTAACCTTGGTGATATTAGCCGAGGAGGTCTTTCAGCTTGCCTTCGGATTGCAGCTTCACGATCAACTCGCCAAACAGAGTATTCGTCCAAGCGAACCACGAGCGGGTGTAATCGGAAGGATTGTCCTTATGGAAAGACTCGTGCATGAAGCCCGTGCCTCCGTCCGTATCACGAAGCGTCTCTATGCAATACCGGATCTCCTTCTCGTCGTTGGAAGTCGTAGCACGCATGATCAAGCTCATCGGCCAGATATAGTTGAAACCGATATGCGGACCGCCGATGCCCTCGCCGGCCTTTCCCTTGAAGAAGTAAGGGTTGGAAGGGCTCAGCACCAAGCGACGGGTATTCTGGTAAACCGGGTCGTTCACGTCCACGCAACCCAAGAACGGCAAAGCCAGCAAGCTCGGTACGTTAGCGTCGTCCATGAAAACACGGCTGCCGTAGCCATCCACCTCGAAGGCGTATACCTTACCGAATTCCGGATGCTCTACGATGGCGTATTTCTTCACGGCCTCCTCTACCTCGTTGGCCAACGCCTCGCAACGGCCGGCCAAATCCGTGTTGTTTCTTACGGCACGAAGAATCTCCGCGACATGGCGAAGCGAGGTGATAGCGAACAAGTTCGATGGTACCAAGAAGCCGAACAGCGTAGCGTCGTCGGAAGGACGGAAAGAAGAGACGATTAGGCCCACCGGGTTCACCGGGCTACCCCAACCATCGTTCAAGAGGGTATCGCCTTGGCGGTCCGTCACACGGGAAAAACGGTACGGCCCGAGGCTATCCTTGCGCTGTTGCTCACGGAAGGTACGGTAAACGGCCTCCATTGCCTTCTCCCATTTATTGTCGAATACGGAGGTATCGCCAATCTCTTTCCAATAATGATACGCCAAGCGGATCGGGTAGCAAAGCGAGTCGATCTCCCATTTACGCTCGTGAAGCTCTTTCTTCATCTCCGTGCGGTCGCTCTCCCACTCGCTCCCGGTAGGGCCTTCGTTGAAGCCGTTAGCGTAGGGATCGATCAGGATGCAGGCGGTCTGGCGATTGATAGCTCCGACCAGCATTTGCCGCAAGTCCTTATCCTTCTTCGCCAAGGTGACGAAGGGGTAAACCTGCGCCGAGGAGTCACGCAACCACATGGCGTGAATATCTCCGGTGATCACGAACGTATCCGGCTTGCCGTCTACCATCTTGAACTCACAGGTCGTGTCCAAGGTATTCGGGTAGCAGTTCTCGAACATCCAAGCCAGCTTCGGGTCCTTGATACGGGCCTTGGAAGCCTTCAGTTGCTCCTCTACCGCCTTGGAGGTAAACTTACGGGCCTCGGGAGCCGGGCGCTTGCTGGCGTAATCGCCGGTCACCTTAGAGGCGATCGTGCTAAAACTCTTTTTATTGTCGGGCGTACTCACGGCGGAGTATACCTTCTCGCCAACCAACAGGCCGGCCAAGGAAATAGATCCTGTTTTCAGGAAATTACGTCTTGTAGTCATTTATATAGTTTTTATGGTATTATATTCCAGTGGCAAAGTTAAGAAAAAAAATAAAGGCTCCCAATCCTTTTCGGACCGGAGCCTTCGCCAACTCAATAATTCCTTAAATTAGCCTAAATACGATTTTAGAAGCTTGCTACGAGTTCCTTGTCTTAATCTTCTGATTGCTTTTTCCTTGATCTGGCGGACACGCTCTCTAGTGAGGCCAAATTTGTCGCCAATCTCTTCCAATGTCATTTCCTGACAGCCAATACCGAAAAACATCTTGATTATCTCACATTCTCTTTCGGTCAGTGTAGCAAGCGCTCTATCAATTTCCTTAGCCAATGACTCGTTCATTAACGACCGGTCCGCGATAGGAGCGTCATCGTTCACAAGCACATCCAAAAGGCTGTTGTCTTCGCCTTCCACGAACGGGGCATCCACGGAAATATGACGTCCGGACACCTTCAAGGTATCGGAAATCTTATCCACCGGGATATCCAACTCATCAGCAAGTTCCTCTGGAGACGGTCTGCGCTCGTTTTCCTGCTCGAACTTGGAGAAGGCCTTGCTGATCTTGTTCAGCGAGCCTACTTGGTTCAACGGAAGACGCACGATTCTTGACTGCTCTGCCAAAGCTTGCAGAATAGATTGGCGAATCCACCATACAGCATAGGAAATAAACTTGAAACCTCTCGTCTCATCGAATTTCTCGGCAGCCTTGATCAAGCCTAAGTTACCCTCATTAATAAGGTCGGGCAAACTCAAACCTTGGTTCTGATATTGCTTAGCCACAGAAACGACGAAACGGAGATTCGCACGGGTCAATTTCTCTAACGCCCTACGGTCTCCTCTTTTGATAGCCTGTGCCAATTCCACTTCCTCTTCTACCGTGATAAGATCTTCTCGACCAATCTCTTGAAGATATTTATCCAGCGAAGCGCTTTCGCGGTTGGTAATGGACTTTGTGATCTTTAATTGTCTCATTCAATTTGTTTAATTGAGAATACGGGGTGCAAAGATAACCATTTTTGTTGAAAGAATTGGCTGGATGCACCCCACATCCAGCCAATTAAAAACCTTTAACAATCTTTTCACACCTATAAGACTACAGTCCTTGTTTATCTTATTCGGCAAGATCTATCGCATAGTACTTCGTACGTCCGTTCGGGTAGAAGCCTTTAATGAAGAGGCCTTGATCTTCCGTACGTCCTTGAAGTATGCTTTCCACAATCTTTTCCAAGTCTTCCGGAGCAGAGATCTTCTGGTTGTTTACAATCATGATAATGAAGCCTTTCTTTATACCGGCGTCTTTCAGTTTGCCGCTGGTCAGACCGGTGACCTCGATACCATAACTTACACCTAACTTACGTTTCTGCTCGTCGTTCAAAGCCTTGAACGCTGCGCCCATAACCTCTGCGCTGTCACCACCCTTCACGACCTTGGTGCTACCTTGCGCATTACGGAGTTCTACCGTGAATTTCTTCGTGCTACCGTTGCGGTTGATCGTCAACTCTACCTTGTCGCCCGGACGGTATTTGCTGATCTGCTCTTGCAAAGCGCTAGACGATTTGATCTTCACGCCGTTCACAGCTACAATCACGTCACCCTTCTCGATTCCGGCTTCCTTAGCGGAGCTGCGCTCGGCGAAACCACCTACGTAAGCGCCCTCGAATACTTTCACTTTCTCTTTCTCAGCGTCGGGCACGTATTGCGGGTCTTGTATCAATACGCCTAATACAGCACGCTGCACGGTTCCGAATTGCTTCAAGTCGTTAGCCACCTTACCGGCGATGCTGATAGGCACGGCGAAAGAGTATCCGGCGAAGTTACCGGTCTCGGAGTAGATAGCGGTATTGATACCGACTAACTCGCCTTTCGTGTTCACTAGCGCCCCACCACTGTTACCCGGGTTCACGGCGGCGTCTGTCTGTATAAACGACTCGATCTTGCTACGATCCTTGCCACCGGCGCCGATGTTACCACGGCTCTTAGCGCTCACGATACCTGCCGTAACGGTAGAGGTCAAGTTAAACGGGTTACCTACCGCCAACACCCACTCACCTACTTTCAACTTCTCAGAATCACCAAAGGGGATCGTAGGTAAGTCGGTTGCCTCGATCTTGATCAAGGCGATATCTGTTGTCGGATCAGCCCCTATAATCTTTGCCGGGAATTTCCGGTTATCGTTCAAGGTAACCTCCAGCTCATCGGCTCCGTCGATCACGTGGTTGTTCGTGATGATATAACCATCCGTAGAGATAATGACACCCGAGCCGGCGCCCACACGAGGTTGCTGTTGCGGACGTTGGAACCCTCCACGGCCACCGAAGCCGAAGAAATACTCGAACGGGTCCATATACTGCTGACCGCCGTCCCCGTTAGAGGCTTGCGCATTAGCCGTGGCCTTGATATGGACAACCCCGTGGATGGCGCTCTCGGCGGCCGTAGTGAAATCGATATTCTCGGCGGCCACGGTTCCATAATTCGTCAATCGGTACGGTTGCTTGAAGGTATTCTCAACTCCGGAGGCCAACTCCGCCGGACGTTGATTCTTATTCATCAGGTAAGTACTCGTTCCGATCGCGGCACCAGAACTAATGGCTGCTATCAGAGCAACACCAAGCACATTCTTCCAGATATTTTTCATACTTTTCTTATTTAATTAAACACTTAAATTTAACAGTTTCTTTACGGCAAAGAAAACTCAAAAATTGTGCGGATATTCCATTTCCATCGTATTTTTTATCACTTTTAACGAGGCATCACAGAGGCTTAACCGCACTTAACAGTACTGTGTATTGCAAAGTACCTTTTTAACAATTAAACAGCAGACGAATTGACAGTTGACATGCGATAACTGACAGTCGACAATTGATAAATGACAGTCGGTTACTGGCAATCTAGAATCCCTGTTCGTATAAAAAAACACCTAGGAGACAGAATATGTTTACGGCTGAAAAAGAAAATGTTATCCTATCTCTCCGATGCGTCTCCAAAATAATTGTCAACCGCCGACCGTCAACTGTCAACTAAAATACCTATCTTTGTCCTATCGCAGTCTGCCGGTCTGTCGCTCACCTTCGGGTGTGAGGAAAGTCCGGGCAACACAGAGCACCATACTTCTTAACGGGAAGCTGTCCGTGAGGGTAGAGTAACGTAACAGAGAATAACCGCCGGACTCGTCCGGTAAGGGTGAAAAGGTGAGGTAAGAGCTCACCGGGTCCCGTAGCGATACGGGATGCCGTACGTCTTATGGGTTGTAAGGTCATGTATACCGGCGCATGTAGGATGGCTCGTCCGATGCCGGGGGGTAGACCGCTAAAGCTTACCGGCGACGGTAAGACAAGATAAATGGCAGGCGCCTCTTTCCAAAGAGGTACAGGACCCGGCTTATAGGCAGACTGCTTTTTTTATTTGCCAATTAAATCATGTGCCGATATGCCCAAAAACAAGCCACGGGAAGAAAAGAAACCTATTGGAGAACGGATCAGCGCATTATTAGCACGAACCATCCGTTTCGTTACCTACGACATTTGGCGGATTACCGAGAATGAAGTTAGTGGGCTGAAGGAGATTTATATCAATATCATCAAGACGGTCATACTCGCCGTGCGGGGTTTCCAGAGCGAGAACCTGCAAACCAAGGCGTCGGCGCTTACCTACAGCACCTTGTTATCTATCGTACCTTTGCTGGCCGTATTATTAGGTATAGCTAAGGGCTTCGGTTTCCAAGGGACGGTACGGCAGGAGTTGTTCGATTATTTCCCCGGGCACGAGATGGAGCTGAACAAGGCGTTCGAGTTCGTGGAGAGCTATCTGGCGCAGGCGCAGGGGGGAGTGATCATCGGGGTCGGTTTGATTTTATTGTTTTATACGGTGATCAACTTGATCTCGTCCGTGGAGGATACGTTCAACGACATCTGGCAGATCCAGAAATCCCGTCCGTGGTACCGGAAGATATCCGATTATCTGGCCTTATTCCTCGTGCTGCCGGTGCTGATGACGGCATCCAGCGGTTTGTCCATCTTCATGTCTACCTTGCAGAACTCGTTCTTGGGGCAATACTTGTTTTTTACGCCACTCGTAGAGCTGTTCTTGCATATAGCGCCTTATATTATCACGACATTGGCTTTCACGGGGCTGTACGTCTCCCTGCCGAATACGAAAGTAAGGTTCGTGAACGGGTTGGTGGCAGGCTTTATCGCTGGTTGCGCCTTCCAGTTGTTCCAATTTATTTATATCAGTGGGCAGATTTGGGTGAGCAAGTACAACGCTATTTACGGTAGTTTTGCCGCACTGCCTTTGTTGTTGCTTTGGTTGCAGCTTTCTTGGTTGATTTGCTTGTTTGGCGCAGAGCTGTCGTACGCCTCCCAGAACGTGAAGAAATTCAGCTTTGAGAGGGACAGCAAAAGTATCAGCCGCCGGTACAAGGATTTCTTGACCTTGCTGATCGCCTCGCTGATCGTCAAACGGTTCGTGAAAGGCGAGAAACCCTATACGGCCGACGAGCTATCCGACGCTTACCGCATCCCTATCCGCATAACGACACAGATCTTATACCTGCTCACGGAGTTGAACATCATCATCGAGGTGAACTACGGGAATGACGACCGTGTGGCATACTACCAGCCGGCGATCGATGTCAATAAGATCACGGTCAGCTACCTGCTGACCCGCATGGACGAGTATGGCTCCGAGAACTTTAAGATTGACACGAGCAAGCTTTTCAGCAAGGAATGGAAAGCCCTGCTGAAGACACGTGAGGATATGATAAAGGCAAACGACAATATCCTGCTGAAAGACCTATAGGGAATTGAAAATTGAGAATTGAGAATTAATACAGGAAATAGGGATTTGACGAGTGGGGCGGTATGGAAGGTGATCCTGCGTTTCGCTTTCCCTTTGCTGATCGGCAATCTGCTGCAACAACTCTATAACGTGACCGACAGCGTCATCGTCGGGCAGTTTCTGGGGAAAGAGTCGCTGGCGGCGGTATCGGCTTCCTTCTTCATCTATTACTTTATTATCTCGCTGGTGATCGGTATCGGGAGCGGTACGTCGGTGGTGATCTCACAGTTTTTCGGGGCGAAGGAGTTCGATAAGGTGCAGAAGGCCTTCTCCTCTTTCTTTATCTTCATGTTGGTCGCAGGGGTATTGCTGTCCATAGCGGGAATTATTTTTGCCGAGCCGATGTTCAGGCTGACGAACACACCGGAGGACGTGATCCCGCAGGCGGTCGCTTATTTTAGGATTTATGTAGGGGGTACGTTCTTGTTTGTCACTTTCAATAGCATTATCTCCATATTGCGGGGTGTCGGGGAGTCCGTGCGCCCCATGCTGTTTATCCTGCTTACCACGATTTTGAATATAGCCTTGGATTTACTCTTCATTGTCGTTTTCAAATGGGGGATCGAAGGGGCGGCACGGGCTACGGTGATCGCCCAAGGGATCGGCATGTGCGTGGCCCTAGGCTACGTGAACAACACCCATCCCCTGCTCTCTATCAAGAAACAGGATTTATTGTTCGATATGGGACTGTTCAAGGAAGGGCTCCGCATCGGGCTTCCCTCCAGCGTACAGCAATGTGCCATCTCGCTAGGATTGATTGCCTTACTGGGGATCGTGAACAGTTTCGGCACGGATACGCTCACCGCTTACGGGGCAGCGGGAAAGATCGACACGATCATCATCCAAGCGGTATTGACCCTCTCTGGGGCGCTAGCTGCTTTCTGCGGGCAAAACATCGGAGCTGGGCACTTGGACCGGGTACGTGACGGGGTACGATTCGCCATGCTTGTCAACCTATTGCTGGGTCTAGCAACCTTCACGGCCATCTATTTCTTCGGGGACAAGATGATGCTGGCTTTCACCAAGGACCCGGAGGTGATCCGGATTGGCAAGGAATATTTATTGATCATGGGAGGATTCTTTATCGTACACGGCGGCTTGAACGTCTTCAACGGGGCATTACGGGGAGCTGGCGATACCCTGTTCCCAATGGCAGTAAGCATCACTTGTCTTTGGCTGATACGCATTCCCCTCGCCTATTGGTTTAGCTCTATCTGGGGACGGAGCGGTATCTGGTGGGCCATCGGCGCCAGCCTTTGCATCGGGCTTACAATCACCTATATCTATTATAAATTGGGATTCTGGAAGAACAAAGGGCCTTTACGGAAGAAATAAGCATAGCTTATTATTCGTTTCCATCGGGGTCGCATCGCCCGATCGCTTGATTGAATAGAGAAAAAGTCCTCAAGTCAATGACTTGAGGACTTTTTAGTTGCGGAGGCAAGACTCGAACTTACGACCTTTGGGTTATGAGCCCAACGAGCTACCACTGCTCCACTCCGCGATATAGTCGCTATCATTTCTTGATTGCGAGTGCAAAGGTATATATTACATTCCAAACTTCCAAACATTTTCAAGAAATATTTTCAATTTGTTTGCGTACACCCTTCGCTATCGGGCAGTGAAGCCTTGTTAAGCAGCAATTTGACACTAGAAATTCTCGATCGTATCAAAACCGAATGGTTCATATAAATGCAGACGGTTTCTCAACGATTGTATCTCCGCCTGCAAATTCCGCATCCGGTCCAGCATATGATGAATGGCCTCGATTCCCTCGATGTTAATAGACAAGTCGTAATACATACGTGTGTATTGTTCCAGATCACGGAGCTGGGAAGAGAAGAGATACCTCTCTCCATCCGTGATATTAATGTCTATCAAACCTCCCTCTTCCAGCAAAATGATGAACGAAGGGTCTATATGGCATTTCTGGCAGTATTCACTGACAATAACTAAATCTGTTTGCATAATACACCTGTTTTTAATTTAGACTTTGTATTTCCCGGAACAAATCCTTCTGTTTCTCCGTCAAGTTGGTCGGCACCTCGATCGAGTACGTGACAATCAAGTCACCAAACTGCCCCTCCTTCTTGTAAACAGGGAATCCCTTACCTTTCAACCGGACTTTCGTATTGTTTTGCGTGCCCGGTTTTACTTTCAGTTTCACCTTGCTATCCAAGGTATCGATAATCTGCTCGCCACCCAAGACCGCCGTATAGAGGTTCAAGGGGACGGTCAGGTACAGATCGTCTCCCACCCGTTTGAAACGGCTGTCGTCCGGAATAATGAACGTGATGTACAAATCACCGGCAGGTCCTCCATTCATGCCCGGCCCGCCTTGGCCTTTCAGCTTAATGGTTTGCCCGTTGGCTACGCCGGCGGGAACCGTGATACGCAGGTTCTTGCCGTTCACGGTGATCACCTGCTTATGTGTCTTGGCCGCATCCATCAAGGATAAGTGCAATTCGGCCGTGTAATCCTGTCCACGGAATCCATGATTAGAACGGCCACCGCCACCCCGGCGGGAACCAAACATAGACTCAAAGAAATCCGAGAACTCTCCATCATCGCCGGAGGAAGACCAATACGTACCTCCGCCGTTCGAGAAGCCACCGCCAAAGCCGCCACCTTGCTGGCCATACTGCTTCCGTTGAGCCTCGAACTCATCCGCATGTTTCCAATTCTCCCCGTACTGGTCGTATTTCTTACGCTTTTCCGGATCGCTAAGCACCTCGTTCGCCTCATTGATCTCCTGAAACTTACGATGGGCGTCGGGATCGTTCGGATTCAAGTCAGGGTGATATTGCCGAGCCAACTTCTTATAGGCTTTCTTGATATCATCCTGAGAAGCGTCCTTGTTCACCCCCAAAATCTTGTAATAATCGATATAGGCCATAATCTGATATGTTTAGTCTATTTTTCTCATATAATTATATAACAATAAACATACCAAGGATAGTTTTGGTTAGTGAAAATTTACTTAAAACGTTTTTAATCGTACACGCACGGAATTAAGATTGTCCGTAGATAGAAAAGGCTCTAGCCGGGATCATCAGATACCGCTAAAGCCTTTTATGGATAGGAAATTCTTCGAACCTTATTTAAACTGCATCATCTTGCTGATATACTTCCCGACAATATCGAACTCTAGGTTCACTACCGTACCTTTCTCGATCTGGCAAAAGTTCGTGTTATCGTGCGTATAAGGGATGATAGCGACTTGGAAACTGTTTTGCTGGGAGTTGCATACCGTCAGACTGACGCCGTTCACGCAAACGGAGCCTTTCTCCACGGTCATATACCCCTGCCGGGCCATCTCCTTATCAAAAGCGTACTCGAACGTATAGTACCAGCTGCCGTCCGCCTCCTTCACCTCCGCACAAACGGCAGTCTGGTCCACGTGCCCCTGTACGATATGCCCGTCCAGACGGCCGTTCATCAACATGCTACGCTCCAAGTTCACCTTATCGCCCACTTTCAGGTTCCCGAGGTTCGAACGTTCCAAGGTCTCCTTGATAGCGGTAACCGTATACGTATCTTCCGTCATGCTTACCACCGTAAGGCAAACGCCGTTGTGAGCCACGCTCTGATCTATTTTCAGCTCATTCACGAATGAGCACTTCATCGTCAGATGAAGGTTTCCTTTATCGGATTGGAGGGCTACTACCTGAGCCGCTTCTTCTACAATACCTGAGAACATAATCAAATCGTTTTTAGTTTGTACTCCCAAAACTGTTATTTATTCATGGGCAAAGATAACGCCTTTGAGGTAATAAGCCCGATAAAAAGGAAGTTATTAAATGTTTTTAATTTACGATATTATTTATCGTCCAAGGAGACCAAATCATACCGCTGGCTTCCCATACCCAACGCCTCCGCATGCTCGACGATATGGATGCCATGGCGGGATTCCATGCGCTCGATCAAGTGGACACGGCCAGGGTCCGGCGAGGCGTAAACCAGATCTACGCAAGCCTTATCCAAGGCCACGGGATCGAGTGAGGCTAGCATACCGATATCCGCCATTTTCGGCTCTTCCGGGTTCGAATCGCAATCGCAATCTACGGAGAGTCGATTCATTACGCTGATATAAAGTATATTTTCGCCACAATGGGTAGTCACGGCCTTAGCCGCCTCGGCCATTGATTCCAAGAAATGATCCTGTTCGGGAAGGTTGTTCCACAAGTCGGTTTTCGTCTTACCCGCCGTATGTATCCAAGCCTTTCCGGCGGATGAGGCTATACCGATAGAGATATTTTTCAGCGCTCCCCCGAAACCGCCCATGGCATGTCCCTTGAAATGGGAAAGGACGACCGTAAAATCATAATCCAGATAATGGGAGCCTACGAAATCCTCTTTCAGGTGTTTACCGCCTTGAACCGGAAGAGCCACCTCGCCGTCGGCATCCATGATATCCACCTTAGCGATGGCCGTGAAGCCATGATCGGCGGCGGCTTTCAAATGGCTGTCGGTATCCGCGCGTCCGCCTCCGTAAGCCGTGTTACATTCCACGATCGTACCGTTTACTTTCTTTACCAAGTCTTTGATAAGTGTAGGTTGCAGGAAGTTATGGCCTCCCGGCTCTCCGGTAGAGAGCTTCACCGCCACTTTCCCCTTGGCCTTCCGTCCCAAGGCGTCGTAGAGACGGATCATGTTCTGAGGAGTGATATCTTTCAACATATATACCTTCGAAACTCCGGCAGAGGATTCGCTTTTCGCAATCTCCGGCCTCACTTCGCCTGCGATACTCTCTACAGGTATAGAACCTGCCACCATCCATGCGCCACCCATAACGACCGAACTCCGTATGAAGTTACGGCGTGACATTTTTTGTTTTGCTGTCATGATATAGAATTTAAATTCATATGTTTCTTATTTAATCGATACGCGAAGTTCTTTAAAAACTTGAAAAATAAGACTCCTTTACGAACAAAACGAATTTTGAAAGCCTAAAAACGAAATGGGGGTTGTTCACACGGCTCCGTATCCCGTATATCATTCTAAAACATTCCTTAAAGCCACTTGTTTCATAAATAGATTATCCTAATAATATAGATCTTATGAAATCAAAGAATTTAACACTGGCCTCTCTTTTCGCCGGCTTGTTCATGTTCATGAACCCTATGGGAAGCGAGGCGTGTACAAGGGCCGTTTACCTCGGGCCGGACGATATGGTCGTAACCGGACGTACCATGGATTGGAAAGAGGACCCGCAATCCAACCTGTATCTCTTCCCCCGGGGCGTACAGAGAAGGGGAGCGATATCCGATAATACCATCCAATGGACCTCGAAATACGGAAGCGTGGTGACCGCCGGGTATGATATCGGTACGTGCGACGGCATGAACGAGAAGGGACTTGTAGCCAACCTATTGTTCCTCACCGAGTCATCTTATTTCCGACCGGACGATAACCGCCCGGTTATGGGGCTTAGCATCTGGACGCAGTATGTACTCGATAATTTCGCCACGGTAGATGAGGCGGTTGCCGAGTTAAGCAAGGAGGTCTTCCGCATCGACGATCCGGATCTTCCGAACGGGGCGAAATCAACCTTGCATCTCTCGATCTCGGACGCATCAGGGAATAGCGCTATCTTCGAGTACCTAAATGGGAACTTGGTTATCCATGAGGGACGGGAATGCCAAGTCATGACGAATTCCCCTACATACGATAAGCAACTAACCTTAAACGATTACTGGCAACAGATAGGCGGCTTGGTCATGTTGCCGGGTACGAACCGGGCTTCCGATCGTTTCGTGCGTGCCTCTTTCTATATCCACGCCATCCCGCAGACAAGTAATTTCCGGGAAGCGGTAGCCGGGGTATTCAGCGTAATGCGTAACGTATCGGTACCTCTGGGAATCACGACCCCGGATCAACCGAATATCTCCTCTACCCGCTGGCGTACGGTAGCCGACCAGAAGAATAAGGTATATTACTTCGAGTCTACTTTAAGCCCGGATATCTTTTGGGTCGATTTCAAGAGCTTGGACTTCAAGGCAGGTACACCTATCAAGAAACTAACGCTCACAAACGGCGAGATTTACGCCGGAAACACCGCCAAAGATTTCAAGGACAGCAAGCCGTTACCGTTCTTGTTCGGGATCTGAAGGACTAGAAAAACAGACAAGAATAAATAAGGGGAGGTATCAAAAGTCGGTATTTACTCCCCCCTTATTTTTAAACAAGCGTTATTACCTTTTATGATATGCTTAACAATTAAAGCCTATGCCTAAAGCTATCCACCGGATTCGATGTGGCAGCCCGGTAGCTCTGGAAAAAGACAGAGACAAACGAGATCATGAGGCAGAATAAGCCGGCGGCGATAAATATCAGCGGACTTAAACCGATACGATACGAATAGTCGGACAGCCAATCTTTCATAAAGTACATAATAATAGGTATGGCGATCACGAAAGCAATCAACACATAGTTCAAGAACGTGAATACGAGCTTAACCAATATCTGCCGGTTGCTGGAACCAAATACCTTTCGTACGGATACTTCTTGCAAACGCTGTTGGATAAAGTAAGTGGACATCGCCAATAAGCCTAGCAAAGAAATAAGGATGGCGATTATCGAGAATACGATCACGATCTTTGCCAAACGGATTTGCGAGTCGAATGAGTTTTGTAAACGCTCATCCATGAAGTAAGCCTCAAACTCAAGTCCGGTCACTTTCTCATATACTTTACCGATAGCCTCCTTTGCGGCGAAAGGATCACCTTGTGTCTCGATCAAGATCATCCAAGGATCTTCATTATCTTTCAAGAAACGGAACATGACAGGGTTCATCCCTGTCGTCACATTTCCAAAGCAATAGAAATCCCGGACGATACCCGCTATCGCTATCGGTCTTTCTTGCCTGTCCAGCATAAAAGAGGCCGCATCCTCCGATAAGTTCATCTCACGCATCGCTTGCTCGTTTAGGAACCAGCCCTCTGTCGTTAAATGGTTATCACGCAAAATCTCCAATCCCAGCATATCGTAACACTCCTTATCCATAACGAATTGCTGAAAAGATATATTTTGCCCCTGATAAGTAGCAGTCCAATTATTACTACCGAATAAAGGCAATCCTTGAGTCTTCCCGACCCTATCTACGCATGACAAACCTTTCAACTCACCGACAAAAGCGGATAACTGCCTTTCATCCACCGACCGCATAGCCAATAAATTCTTCGTTTTATATCCGACAGGAGCGTTGATCATATGAACGATCTGACAAACCATCGTGATAGAGGCGGCGATCATCGTGATCGTGATCACATTTTGGAATACGATAAAGAACTTACTGAATACCATTTTCGTCTTAGCCCGGAACGTACCCCTTACCACCTCGATCGGTTTAGAAGAAGAAATAATGATAGCAGGCAGTAAGCCGGATAAAACTCCCACGGCAACCGTTAATGAAACCAGAGCCAATAGCCAGACAGGTCTACCCAATACATTCATATCGACACGTGTCTGCAATAAATCATTGACAAACGGCACGACCGCCAGCGCAAGGAGAACCCCGATAATCAAAGAAATAAACGTAAGTAAAGTGGACTCCAGCATCAAACGCATGAATAACTCACCCCGTGAAGATCCCAAAAGGCGCCGGGTAGCCATCTCCTTCGCCCTGAAACCCGCTTGGGCAACCGTCAAGTTAATATAATTGATAACCGCAAAAATCAAGATAAGAAGACCTACGGACATCAGCACGATCACGAAACGCCAATCTCCCTTTCGCAAAGAAGAGTAAGAAGCGGCTTTCGCAAAATACTGCTCACTAAGCGGCAATATGCGTACCTCTTTTGCCGTCCCATATTGATACGGCCAATAAAATTCCTTGAACCAATGGGCCATATCCTCCGCACGAGAAGGGAAATCACTACCCTCACGCACCAAGACAAAAGCCGATGTACTTCCGGCATTCCCCAATTGATCCGGAGCCAACGACCAGTTCAAATACCGAACCTGCTCCCAACGCACGATCACATCGGCTTCGGGAATAGAGGAATGAAGTAAATCCTCCACCACCCCGTTTATAGTAGCCGATATGGTATCGCCCACCACCAACTTCCGTCCCATCGGATCATCCGTTCCGAACATCTTACGGGCGAACGAAGAGGAGACCACCGCATAGTTCCCGGCGGCCAACGCTTGCTCACGAGTGCCTTGTAGCAACCGGAAATCAAAGAAATCGAAGAACGTAGAGTCTGCGAACATCACGTTTGCCTTCAGTTTCCGATCACCGGAAACTACAACTATATCACTCGAATTACCCGCCACTACCGGACAAACTTTTTCTACCTCCGGATAGCGTTCCTTTATCTTATAAGGAATGGCGGCTCCGGTGGCCATCCAATTTTCATTCCCGACCAGATAGATACGATCCGCCTTGGTATGGAATTTATCTGTAGACATCTCCTGTACCGTATAGACCGCTATCAATAACACAAACATCAACGATACAGACAGACCAAACACGTCTATCAGCGTATAAGCCTTATTCCTTCCGAGGAACTTGAAAAAGGACTTAAAGTTCAATAAATTATTCATGAATTATAAATTTTCAATTACTCAGATTTCAAGCAGTTCACCGGATTATCATTAGCCGTCTTGCGGGCATCCAGACAAACCACGGAATATATAATCAATAAGACACATACGCCGCAACCCAAGAATATGTACCATGACAAAGGTACTTTCTCCGTGAATTGCTCTTGCCACTTTTGCAAGACAAAGTATGCTATGCCACCGCCTAATATGACCGCATAGATACAGATATATCCGATATCCTTTATGAACAACCTCAATATATCCCATAAGGTAGCCCCATTCACCCGGCGGACGGCGATCTCCTTACGACGACGGCTCACCTCATCATTCGTATAGCCTATAAGTCCTATCAACGTAACAAGAAGCGTGACCAGACCTCCGATCATCACGGAATCACGGAATTGGCGGGAGTCCTTATATAGATCCATGATCTCGGAACGGAAAGAGATAGCGCTCAGTTCACGATCCGGAAATGTCTCGGATATCTTCTGCTGTAAACGAGCCATATTATCGTTGGTCAGCTCATGGAATTTCACCTGCAAGGTGTACATGGGCTTATGCGCATAGAATAATACGGAGGGCCGCATATCTTGGTTCGAGATTCCTCCCAGACGGATATTCTCATACACGCCGCAAATCGTGAATGGCTCCTCATTCCATTTGCTATGCTCGGTGACGCAAATATCCTTCCCAACAACATCATCCGTCCAGCCCGCTACCAATTTCATCTTCTCCACGAAACGGCGGTCTACCATCACCTCTCTCGAGTTGGTCACATTCTCCGTGAACGAGCGGCCTTGGATCACGGGAATCTCCATCATGTCCAGATATCCGTTGCCTACCCAATAGAGATCGGCGATATTAAAAAGCTCTTGAGTCCCGCCCGGTAAAAGAATATTATTACCGGAAGCATGCTCGAAAGGCAATTGATAAACGGTGGTAGCCGCAGCGACTCCCGGAAGCCGCATCACCTCATCCAGAATCTTGGCACGAGAGGTAGAGTCCACGCCAGCTAACCCGCAGTAGGCAAGGTTCTCATAGGCATATCCCGGACGATCATTCACCATAAACGTATATTGACGGGCAACGAAAACAAGCATCGTCACCAAAAAGCCCGTAGCAACAAACTGGACAAGCAACAAGGCTTTCTTCCAGATACGCTTATTCTCCCGGTAATTACGGAAAGCGGAGGCCACCGGAATCCGGGCGTATAATGATCCCGGCATAAAACCAGATACGAAAAACACCAAGATACATATCCCTAGCAAGACCAAGCTACCATTAGACAAGAGCAAGGAATCTAACGAAGTCGCCAACAACTCCTCTACCGTACCTCTAAACGCAAGGATCAACAATAAGGCCAAGATCAGTGAAAGCACTATATGTACCAACGCCTCACCAAACATCATACCATGAATATTATTCTCGCTTGCCCCATAACATTTATGGACAGCCACCTCCTTCGAGCGATTTACGATAGAGGATATCACGATCAAGATATAGTTCATCACCGCCGTAAAGATCAAAGCGAAGGCCAGTAAGGAAAGTATCCACGTCATTCGCTTGACTTGCGGCAACTCCTTGTGTAGATTATCTAGCTTATGAAATGAGAAATCAATGCTTAACCCGACCTTTTGCTGTTCCTCTGGAGGGAAATAAGAATTCACAAACGTACGCACCTGTTCCTCCAAAGCTAAAGGATTCACCCCCTTGTGCAACTTCACATAGCTTATGTAACGATCGTTTCCCAACATATTAGTAGGCGAACCCTCCCACATGAACCGACCCGCCGAAGCCATGGAAACAATTACATCGTAACGGGAATGAGAATTTTCCGGAACTTCCTCAAAAACGCCACCAATAGTCATAGTACGTCCCGGCGAATTGTCTACCGTGAAGTTTTTCCCGATAACATCGCCTCCGATATTTTTCGCTATACGACTTGATATCAACACGTACATCGGGGTGGAAAGAACCTCTTTCGCATTTCCGATCAACATAGGACGAGGAAGAATATCAAAGAAACAACTATCCGCTATGATACAACGACCGGAGTATTTCATCTTGGTGTCGGTCATCGTAAAGGTCCAGTCTCCAAAACTCGTGTATCGGGTGACGGTCTCGATCTCGGGTATCTGTTGTTGCATAGTTGGAGCGATGCCACCGCTTGTTTGCGGATAATCCTTCAACTCCCCTCCATTTTGCTGGTATTTCGCCCAGACTTGATAGACCCGGTCTCTATCCGGATAAAAATCATCATACGATTGTTCGAAATAGACTTTAGCGATCAATACCAAGCCTACCGCTAAGCCGATTCCCAACGATACGATTTTCATCACGTTATGCCGCCCTTTCTTAAAAATGGAACGAATGGCGATTAGTATGTTTTTCATATTATATCGATTTTATTCCAGCACCAGCACTTCATTATCCTTATAACTCTCATAACTGGACACAATCACCTTCTCACCGGCTTCCAGACCTTCAAGAACCTCATAATATTGCGGGTTCTGACGGCCGATCTTGATAGAACGCCTGTAAGCTTTCTTTCCATCCGGATCAAGAACAAATATCCAGCTTCCGCCCGTGCTCTGGAAGAAAGTTCCCTTCGGGATAATGATACTCTCGGTAGGTTGCCCCAGCTCCAAGTTGATATAGTAGGTCTGTCCACTACGGATATTATCCGGACGCTCACCCGTGAAAACGAAATCCGTACGGAACTTACCATCACGAACCTCGGGATAAACTTTGCGCACCGTTAAGTCGAAAGACGAGCCTTGACGCTCGAAAGCGGCGCTTAAGCCCGGTTTCACGCGGTCTATATAATGCTCGTCGATCATGGCCTCTATCTTATAATCGGAAAGGTCGTTAATCTGGCCGATCTTTTGTCCGGGATTGATGCTTTGCCCCAATACGACATCCAACAGTCCCAACTCACCGTCAATCTGGGAACGGACATTCAAGTTTTCCTTACGTTCGCGGATCAACAGGATATTCTTCCGCATATTCGCCAAGCTGGCCTCCATCTCATCCATCTGGATCGTGCGGGAGATAGAGTCTTGGCGCAAGCGCTCGGTAATCAAGGCGTGCTTTTGAGAGGCTAACTCGAAGTCCTCCTTCGCTTTCAGATAATCCTCCTTGGCGATCAAGTTCTCTTTATACAACTGCTCTTGTTGGTTGAACGAGCGGCGGGCCCGGTTCATGTCCATATCGTATTGAAGTTTCTCCATCTGATTGGTCAGCTTATCCTGCTCCATGGTAACCTGCGTATTACGAAGGAAGTTCTGCTTCTCCGCCAACTCAGCCTCAGCGTTCAAGATCTGCAAATCTAGATTTGAGTTGCTCAGACGAACAATGATATCGCCTTTCTTCACTTGGGCGCCCTCTTCCACGACTTTCTCCTGTACGATACCGCCCTCCTCGGGGCTAAGCTGCACGACCGTGATAGGTTGCACCTGACCATCCATACGAAAGAAGTCATTGAATTGCTCACGGGTCACATTACCGATGCTAATCCCTCTCGCGTCCACTTTCAACGTAGAAGCATGATCACCAAAGATAATCCATCCCAACAAGATAACGAACAACACGCCACCCGCTACATAAGGAATATGCTTCTTCTGAAGACCTTTCTTTTTCTCTAATTGTATATCCATCGTATTCTATATTTTTTATTATCATCTAAATTCTATGTTCTCAATTCTTATTCATTGATAAGAGGCTTGCCCTTATAATAATCTACCAACTTGCTTTTCAATAAGTACATCAATCGCTTTTGAAGCAGATTGGCCTTGGACTCCAACAGCGTATTCGCGCTTGTCTGTACATCCAGCGTGCTCATCAGGCCTTCCTCGTACTTCCGTAGGGTAACACGATAAGCCAACTCATCCGATCTCACCTTCTTATCCATCTGTATGGCCTCTTTAGCGTATCCCTCACGATCCAAGACGGATTGCTCTACCGCTGTCTGCAACTGGCGAAAGACCTCTGTTCTTGTCTCCCGTGCGATCCGCATATTGTTACGGTAGCGACGAGCGTTCGTTAATCTGCTCAAACCATCGAATAAGGGGAAACTAAGGCTAAAAGAGACATATTCACCACGGTTATTTTTAAACTGATCCTTGAAAACTTCCGGGGCCTTATCAGATTTCAAGTTCTCGAAATAACTCGTAGAGATTCCGGCATTCAAATAAATACTCGGCAGCAACTTTCCTTTATAAATACGATATTGGTATTTACTTTGCGTTAATTGATACTCGGCTTGCAAGGCGGTAGGGTTATTCCCGGACGCATAAGCGAAAATCTCCGCCACGTTCTCTACTTCCGGGACATAATTGATATCAGGTAATAAAGTATCCACCTCCAGTTCTAAATCAGATGGATAATTCATACATTCCCTCAAGGTAAGCAAGGCCGTATTGAAAAGATTCTGCTGGTGGGTCAATGTATAATCATCGGCCGCTACTTGAGCCTCGAATTGAGCTACATCCGCTTTCCCTTTCAAACCCAGCTCTTCTTGCCGGCGAGTCTTATATAAGGTACGGTTACTCTCCTCCAATTTCTCGGCCGCCATACGAATCGTTCCTTTATAATATACCACATCCATATAAGCCTGCATAGCTTTCATCGCTAAATCATCTTTCGCTTTCTGGATGTCATTAACTCCCATACGGCGATTGGATTTTGCCATCAACCATTGATTGATCAGCTGTCCGCCCGTAAAAATAGGAATAGAAGCGTCGAGGCCATAGTTATTATTAAACGTAGAAGTATTCTCATAGGTATTGGTCGCAGGGTCAATCGAACGGCCAAAACTATATTGCGCTCCGATCTTAGCCGATGCCGCCGGGAAAAAAGAAGCTACAGCGGCATTCCGTTCCGCCTTATACGTATCTGATGTATAAACTTGCTTTTTAACCGATGGGCTGTTTTCCACGGCATAGCGCATACATTCATCCAAAGTCCAAAGTTTCTCTTGGGCCACCGTCGCGGTAGCGAAACTGAGAGAAAGAACTGTTGTAAGTAATATTTGTTTCATTGCTCTATTATTTTCTACTTAAAATAATAGCAAAGAACGTGCCAAAACACATAAACAACTAAACAACAACCAGATAACAAAAAGCTATTCTTTTAGAACTGTCCAATATTTTGACAACGCTGTCTAATTGTTTGACACTATTCCCACTTTGACACGTAAGAGCGTCTCCTCTTCTCCATAAGCAAAAAACGCTCCGCTCCTATATGAATTCTTGCTCGATAGCCTATGAATTCTTATGCGCATACTGTATAATTCTACAAACCACGACGTGGTCTGTACAGATCAAGACGTGGAATATACAAATCACGACGTGGTCTATATATTCCACGGCGATAATCTGGAAATAGATGAGATAGTAATTATATTTGTATATAGTAAGAAGAATGTTTTTTACTTGAAGATACGAACAATTGTTTTGATTACAATCGTTGACTATCCTTTAGATTTAAGGGCAGGACACAAAAAAAGGGAAACAGTTGAATACCAACCATTTCCCCTTTTCTAAGTCGGGGTACCAAGACCCTTTTGTGTAAACGCTTAGCATCTATTTATCTGTTTATCAAAATATCACAAATATCACTATAATACTATTTTGTCCTAAAACAGTCCCGGTACAAATTACTTCTCATAATAAAAAGAAGCATCTTCCGGAATATGAAGAAGCTCATTAATTGCATGCCGTTTTTCTAGATCAAGCATGTAAGTCTGTACGACTTTATAGAGATCAAATCCCCCTACAGATCCAGCAGCCATGTGCAAGTTTTCCACGACCTGTTTCATTTCTTTTTGGATATCTGATTGCCTTAGCAAGTGATACTCATTACTGTGAATAAGCTTTTTGTTTTCCATAATACTATTTATTTAGTTGTTGTTTTAAAAGTGCAATCATTTCATCTTTATCTTTTATACGCTCTTCCTTCTCCTTAATGAGTAATCTGAGCTTCTCAAGTTCATTTTTACATTCACTTAGAGTAATATCTCCAGAAACCTTATTCCCATTTCCATTTACATGATGACCGATTGAGTTATCTACATTTATGTCTCTATCGAAAAAGTAATCAATGGGTAGTTTGAAAAAATCTGCTATTCGTTCAAGTTTACTTGAACCAAGATCTGCTCCTTTCAAAATATTGTCCAATCCTTGTACAGATATGGATACTTTTTCACAAAAAGACTTCTTTGTCAATTTGTTATCAATAATAAGCTGTTCTATTTTACTTGGTATAAACATTCAAGCATTATTTGTAAACATTGTTAAACATATATAATCATGTGACAAATATCACACAAAACTTTGTGCAATATCAAAGTTTAGTTTACGTTTGCATTATAAATATAACACTAAAATATGTTTTACGTATGGAAAATGCAGAAAAGATTGAAAAAATGACATTTAAAGACTATTACCAGTCTTTGGATGAAGAAATGAAAAAAGAGGTTAGAAACAATTTTTTGGAAGGAAGCGGTATTTCATACCCTACATTCTACTCAAAGTTGACTAGAGAAAACTACTCTCTTCTGGAAAGAAAACTTTTAGAAACGATATGTCAAACAACATTTATCTGGTAAAATCATGAACACAAAAGAAATTTCAAAAGTATCTGTGGAGAAAGCCTTGGCTTTCATTGAATCCGGAATATACACGAAAAAAACTCTACACGGACAATCGCTGATCTGGTAGACTACTGGCATACACATAACTTAAAATAAATCAATACTATGGCAACATTAGAAGAACAAAAGGAGTACATTCGTACCAATTACAAAAAACTGACCGGCCAATTTATGGCCAAGATGTTGGGCATACGCCCGGAAAAGGTGTATGCGCTAGTAAAGGAACTTGGATTGAAAAAACAACTTCCTCCTCCCGTGATTAAACCGAAGGCTGATATGGGAAAGAATCCAACCCCTATCGTACCAAACGGTAACGATGAAGGAAAGATTCCTCTTCGGATAGATTGTCGAACGGTTATTCTCATTCCCAGCACCGCTGATCCTGAGGAGTACAGGAAGTCCTTCCTCCGGAAGACCAATAGCAAACATTCAAGTCTAATAAACTCTCTATAATAATCTAAAATAAAAGTGCATGAAAATACATTATTTCTACAAAAGAGAATACTCCCAAGGTTTCTACGACCTTGTAATTGAAGCTTGGCTGGAAGAAAAAGAGACATCCATGCAAGGTGTGGAGAGATTAAGTTTTACCAGATTGGAAAAACTAAGAATCTTTCTGTCAAAGGATGATCATTTCCATTGCTATGATTTTAAGCATGAATTTGGGAAAAATAGCTGTATAGGCCATTTTGCCCATACTCGCAAAAAACTAAAGGAAGATATGAATAAATGGAAGCTTAAACCTATTGACCGGCGTAATTATGAAAGATTCCGGAAAGTAGCCCTTACCCTTTATCGTAAACAATCCTTGATTGATTTCTCTGATTTCAAAGGAAGGCAAACATATGCGATTAGACAGATCATAGGAGATTAACGTAAAACTAACAAGATATGAACATGAAAAAGAAAAAAGTTACAGTGCTGGCGATTGAACATTCAAAAAGGGTGTGTGATCCGCAACCTGAATCAATAGACCGGATGGATGTCAGAAGGTTGGTTATGGATGCTTATAGGAGCGGTTATAATAAGGCTCATTCCGAGCATGTAAAGTGTATGAGCGATATTGTAAATATGAATTTGTCTGATATAGATTCTCCTGTGTTTACTCATACCAAAGAATTTAGAGAGCACTTCGACTACATAATGTCGGAAGTCAAGAAACTAACTACTTAAATAAGAATAATTGAATCTTATGGTGTATAGGTCAACCGTATAAAGAAATGACTGAATATGATAACTATTTCCAAGCTGCTGCAATTTTAGTAGTTCAAAGACAAATGTCTAACACGTCATTAATACAGCGCAAGTTCAGAATCGGGTATAATCGTGCAGGAAGGATAGTAAACCAATTGGAAGAAGCTGGTATCGTAGGTAAGTTTAAAGGTGCAGCTCCACGTGATGTACTGATTAAGGACATTGTCTCCCTAGAGGAACGCTTATCCGATATGGAGTTAGGCGAACAAAGATTATCTGATCCCTGCTGGGATAATAGAGAATGGATCTAATATAATAAAATATGAAACGACTGAATAAAAAGACCTACAAGGCAATCAAGCAAGCAAAGGCAGTGATTACCATCACGCAACATGGGGATGTGGTTAAATTGAATGTGGATTTTTTACCTCCCGCAAAAAACAAATCTCCCAAGCTATTCCAATATCTGGCCATCAAGATGTGTAATCATGCCATGGAAATTTTAGGAGGAAAGAAAAAAGATGAATGACAAGAATTATTTAGCGATGGCTGTAGCCACCGCCAAAAGAAAAAAGTTGGCGCATACTACTCCGCAGGAGTACGCTTTACCGATTTGGATGATGTTCATAGCGGCAGATATCCTAGAGAACTCCGCTATGGAAATCCAAGAGCTATTAATGCAGGACGAGCAATTTATCCAGTCCGATAAGATGCACATAAAAGCCATAATCAATCATGCCGGCAAATTCGTTCGTGATGTTGATCGGACATGTGAATACCAGTTCGCTTGCAAATTTGCGGACTATACAGAAGAATGTTCCACTTTACTTCGCAGCTACATGCAAAATAAGTTAGCCAAGATGGACAACATATGGGCACAGAGGAAGGAGGAATGATCATGTATATCGAAACGGATTCAAACGGCAAGATCATCATTCAGGATATCTCACAGGAAGAAGCTGTCATCCTAGATGATTGCTTATGTACTTACTTGGCGACGAAGCCTATCGATCAAAGATCAAGTGTCGATAGGATCGTAATGGACATGAAAAGACAATTAGAAAAGAATATACAATGAAAGCTAGAATCATATACGAAGTAGAATGCCCTCCCGTTAATTGCGACCGGGAGGATTTTTTGAAATGGCTGGAACTAAACCTATATGTTCCGGGAGCGTGCGTCACCTCCGATAATCCTCTTTTTGGAGAACCATTGGATTTTGACACCGCAGATTTTGACAATATTGAGGTAATCGATGGATAGTTACGCCCGGTATCGAATGACAGATTGGAACTGGATCGCCATCTATAAAGAGAAAATGGGAGTAGATCAATTCCGGGAGTATGTGAACGGCGTATATAATGAACTTCTAAATATGAAAGTAGATTGTTCATTCTCTCTCGAGGCTACGGTTAAGGAGGAAAACAGAGAACTCTTTATAAAAATAGTCTGTATGTTCATTCAAGAAGGAAACTATGACTATGATTTTAGTCAAGATTATAAATTCATAAGACGACATGAAAAGACAACGCTGGTCAGAAAGCCAAGAAAAAATATTGAAGGAGAATCTGGGGAAGATAACTCTCAAAGAAATAGGGAAGATTCTAGGAAAGACCGAGTTAGCCGTTAAACTATATATCCATAGGAACCATATCGTTTACCGTCCTTCCGTAAAACGGAACCTTGTGCTAGAATTGTTCCGGATTAAATTAATCAATCCGGAATATTTCAATGTAACAACAACTTTCTTGCATGCGGTAAATATCAACCAAGTACGGTTTTGGAAATTATACCGGGGGGAGGAAAGCCCCACAGATCAAGAGTATTTACGTCTAGCCACAACTCTAGGCGTATCCTTACAAGAGGCCTTCGAAGCCCGACAACTATATTTATTTAACGACAATAAAGAAGATGAAATATGATACCTCAAGACGTGATCGATAATATCATCAACACGGCCAATATAGTAGACGTGATAGGTGATTATGTTAAGCTAAAAAAAGCTGGAGTAAATTACAAGGGAGTTTGCCCATTCCATGGGGACAAGGACGCAAGCCTAGTCGTATCCCCCGCTAAGAATATCTGGAAATGTTTTGGATGTGGTAAAGGCGGGAACGTGATAACCTTCGTAAAAGAGCACGAAGGGATGTCTTTCTTCGAGGCGGTAAAGCTAGTCGCCTCGAAATACAACATAACAGTACCCGAACGGGAACTAACCGACGATGAACGGAACAAAGCGAAAGAGCGGGAGGCCCTACAAATCTGCCTCACATTCGCCCAAGAAACGTTTACGGCTTTCCTCAAGAAGAAAGAGGCCGCTGAATATCTGGAAACACGAGGAATCACCCCGAATATCCTGTCTAAATATGGAGCGGGGTACTCTTCATCCATGTTTACCGCATTGACCGAGTTAGGCTCTCAAAAAGGTTATGACATGGCGACTATGGAGAAGGCCGGTTTGATTACAAGGAAAGAGGACGGAAAGATCTTCGATCGATTTGTAAATAGGATCACATTCCCGTTTTATTCCTTATCAGGACTAGTGATCGGTTTCACGGGCCGTTCCTTGGAAAAGGATACCCAATGTAAATATCTAAACTCTCCGGAGACTCCCCTTTTTCATAAGGGAAAGACGTTATTCGGTATATACCAAGCTCGTCAAGAGATATCGAAATCCGATAAATGCTATTTGGTGGAAGGTCAATTTGACGTACTCTCTTTCGTTCAATCCGGTTATCCCAATACGGTCTGCGGTAGCGGTACCGCCCTTACACTAGATCAAGTCCGGATCATCAAGAAATTTACCCGAAACATCACTGCCGTTTATGATGGAGACGCAGCCGGCATGAAAGCCTCCGTCCGGAACATGGATATCATGCTGGCCGAGGGCATGAACGTCCGTGCCGTTCTTCTTCCGGAAGGAGAAGATCCGGACAGTTTCGCCCGCAAGATGGGGACTGAGAAACTAGCCAAATTCTTGAAAAAGCAGGAGACCGACTTCATCTCCTTTATTTATAAAGCATTCGAAAGCGAGATGGACGATCCGATCCGGAAAACAGAGGTTCTCCGGATTATCGCCCAAAGTATTTCCGTCGTGCCAGATAAATTACAAAGGCAAGCGTATATCGTATCCCTCGCCGAACGATTTAACGCAGACGGGGAATTGATAACAAATCTAGTTGCCGAGCTACAAGCCGTAGGTAAGAAAAACGTGCCAGCCCAATCTACTCAACCGGGATTGACCGGCGTGGAAGAAGCGGAGGAACTTGTAAAAACCGGGAGCAAACAAGTCACCCTTACTTGGTCTGTCAATCGTTTCTCCGAGGGATGGGGAGTTTGTCCGGTCATCCTTATAACAGGTATCCCGGGTGTGTCCGAGGTACAAGAGCTTCGCCGGCTATCTCCCATCATCCGTTGCAGGGATAAATTCGAGGTAAAAGAAAACATGATCGAACCGGAAGAGCTCTCATTTCTACGTTCCTTGACAAGAACCGGCTTCACGGTCTCCATGAGCAAATATAAAAGAGAGCGGGAAAGTTATGTAGACGAGAAAGGTGAAGAACGTTATAAACTCGTAGACACAGAGAAAGAGATTGGATTCAATGAATACTATATCGGATTATACAGTACATTCCGGGAATCTCCCGAGAATATAAAGAAAATAGCCTTAGAAAGATGCTCTGAAGTGATATCCTACGCGGATGCTACCACCCGAGCTTTCCAAACTACAGATTATGCCCGGATGTTAGGGGTCACCAAAACAGCTCTGGAACATGTCTTGAAACCATATCTCGATATCCGTAAATCAGAGGCCCGGTTTAATTCAGACGCACTCCAAGTAGATGGAGCCTCACTCATGTTCGATCCTAGCCGACTCCCGGATTATGTAGACTCTGATCCAGCGATTAACCGGTTATGGCGTGCCTATCAGTTTTTCCCATATCTCGATAAGAATGGAAGAAAATTAGCATATATATTCGCTAATGGTAAAAAATCGTTTATGAGAGTAGGAAACTTCTATATTGAGCCACTATTACATGTTTACGATAAAGAAAGCCAAGCCAACAAACGTATCGTAGAACTCACTCAAGCAAACTATCCCTATCCGATTTATATGGAGTGGATCAGCGCAGAGATGCTCACACTCCCATCCTTTAAAAAACGCTTATGGGAAGAAGGTGATATCAATTTCTCCAATGGGACACAAAACCATCTCGATTTGATCATGGATAGTTGGGCGGGCAAGTTCAAGAAGTGTTTTGAGCTTCGTATGTTTGGCTGGTATGATGAAGGATTCTTCGCTTTCAGTAACGCTATAGTCCATGATATCGATGGAAAACAACAACTCCAATACGTATCAGATTTGGGATTAGTGGAACACAATAAACAATACTATTATATCCCGGCTTTCTCTAAAATTTACGCATCTGAGCGCCGGGATAGCGATCGCTACTATCTGGATCGCTTTATCAAGTACCGGGAACCCAAAGCGGGATGTTCTATCAATTTCCAAAAGTGGGCCTCACTGATGAACGAGGTATACAAGCTAAACAATAACGGTATGTGGGCGATCATATATTCGATCATGAGTGCCTTCCGTAGCGATATATACAATGTCAGGAGAACCTTTACGGCTTTATTCTTTATCGGTCCGACGGGTTCCGGAAAATCACAAGTTGGTTATTCCATCCGCTCTCTATCGATGTCTCCGGACGCACCAGCATTCAACCTAAACTCCGGAACCCCCGCCGCTTTGTTCTCTTGGCTGGAGAGATACCGGAATATCCCGATCATGCTCGAAGAGTATAACGACACGCAAATAAACCCTGTGATTTTCCAAGCCTTGAAATCCGCTGTATATGATGGAGAAGGCAAGCAGAAACGTAAGGATGCGGTAAGTAAGGAGATCGATAGTAGCCAAGTGAACGCAGCTCTTGTTATCATGGGCCAAGAAAGCCCCCAACAGGATGACAACTCTCTCGCAAATCGATGTATCATTTGCGAGGTACCGAAACGTGACGATCGGTCTGAATTGGAAGAAGAAATCTTCAATGAGTTGAAAGGATACGAGGAATCCGGACTACATAGCGTCCTCCTTGAGATATTGGCGTGCAGAAATAGCATCTTGCAACATTATAAGAAAGTATACGACGAGGTCTTTAAATCCTTGAAAGATGAGGTACGGGTATCCGTTAAAAACACGGATGGCCTCTCTCGTATACTCGAGACGGTATCAATGTTCGTTTCCGTTTGTCGTATAGTGGAAGAACATACCTCCTTGCAACTACCTTTTACCGCAGAACAGTTCTTCGAAATCGCAATAGCGAAAGTGATCAAACAAGTAGAATCGATTAGTTCCTCAAATAAGATGTTCAACTTCTTCAGTATACTCAACTTCTTGATCGATACAGGAAGCCTAGTTCAAGGTAGAGACTATAAGATCGAGGTACCGGGAAAGGTAACAATTAAGAAACAAGGCCGGGATACGGAAATAAAAAACCTAGAGCCCATAGATACCCGTGTTTTATATCTAAACATGACAAATATCTATCCTATGTATACCCAGCAGCTAAAAGGTGAGGCGTTCTCTCTTCAATCCTTAAATACCTATTTCGAAAGTAACGAGGCCTATATTGGCAAAGTACGTTCCACTCGTTATCGATGGCAAGAGGTGAAAGAAGTCCCAAAAGGAGACATTCTAGCAAACCCGGCGGGAGAACCCACCATAGATAACAGCATGAAACGTATTATGGTGAACAAAGAGAGTAATACCTCGGCAGTTTGTTTCAATTACGATATTCTCAGAGACTTGCTCGATGTCGATTTCGAAAGAGACGTACAAAACTACGATCAGACTCCGGAGACTGAGCCGGGATTCCGCTTTTAACGACTGATAGTATTTTAAAATCGCATAGAACCGACTTTCTAGGATATAGCTTGGCTATTGGAGGCCATGGACAACAAGCACATCCGGGAAGCCGGTTCTATCTTTATTCATCTATTTCCCCCGGACCCCCTGAAATTAAAAAAAGAAATAAGCAAGTTTTGCGTGTTTTGAAACCCTATAAAGGATAGAAAAAGTGGTCAACAGACCAACAGACCAACAAAAGATGAAACATTTCAAAACAGATATAAGATAAATATATAATAATCAATAATATATATATTAATTAGATAGAAGTAGACTGTTGTTTCCTGTTGGTCATCGTTTTCTTTTTGTTGGTCACTGTTGGTGATAATTCTAAATTCAGGGAAAAATGAAGCACTGTTGACGGTTGGTAGAGGTGACCAACAAGCTCTATTTTTTGTTGGTCGCATATTTCTTGTTGTTTTATCAATTATATCATTGAAATATAGTAAATTAGCATCATATTTTATATTTCCTGTTGGTCTGTTGACGTGTTGGTCGCAAAATATAACACATACACATAGGGAAAATAGAGTAAAATAAGCCTATAAGAAGAGAGAAAATCGATATGGTGACAGTAAAGATAAGCATAAAAAAGCATTTGGAGGAGTACATGCGTGGAAAATTCAATGATTGCCGGGAAGGAGTGATAACCCTTCCGGACAAGACAGATTTGTATCATACCCTGTTTGATCTGACATCCAAGCGCCCGGCCTCCTGCCCTTTGGAGCAAGGAACGCTGGAAATAGCTTTGCCGGACAGACGATGTGGAAAAGATCCGGCTTACTACAACTATCTTAGCGAACGCTCGCAGCGAATCCTTGAGCGACGGATAGAGTTGATGTTCTGGGCCGAGCTGCACGAATGGATAGATTATAACAAGCATATGTATGGGATACAGTATATCGAAAGTATTTTTTCCTTTATGCGCAAATTCGATATCAACGGGATCAGCGAGGACGCTCTAAAAAAGAACTATTATCGCTGGAGGGACCGAACTAGGAAGCAAAAAGAGAAACGTTCGTACAATAAAAGTTAAATACTAGTGTTTTTCACTCCGACCAAGCGTATCGATTTGTCCCTTTTGGGAGGAATAAAATTCCAAGTGTATCCATTACGATCAGATATTATTGATAAACAAATAAAAACTAAGGTTATGGCAGACAATATGGGAGGCATCTCCGATGCGTGGTTCGCTTTCTCGAGGCAAATAGCGAGCGTGTCTCAAGAGGCAGACAAAGTAAAAGTTGGACTCAAGTCCGGAGACTGGATCAACCTTCACCCGGGAAGATATGGAACCTCTATCAAGGTTGAGCCACAAGAAAGTGAATCAGGCACTCTATATAATGTATCTGGTTCCTTGCAAATACCCCGTCAATATATGACCGGCGATCTATGGCAAAAATGCGAACGATTGAACCACCTCACGGCGATCTTTAAGTATAAACACTTTAGTGGGGATACATTCGTGGTCGGATCGGATCGTTTTCCCCTAAAATGCAAATTCGAGGTGTTGCACCCCAGCGATCCTAGCGGTTTCTCGGGATACAAAATCTCGTTATCCGGAAAGCAATTGGTTCCGCAACTTCAACTGATTGATTGACCGAAGTCCTTTACCATACATATATATAAGTATATCCTTGCCATCAAAAAGGAAGATATGCTTTATCTACACAACATTCTGGGGGGAGTATGGTTCGTCGAGGAAAACTTCGCGGCGAATTATTTCCCCCTTATCGCATCTTTTCTTACCAAGCCGGAAGCGATGTTCGGGAAACCCCGGAACGCTTCTTCCGAACAAGAGCCGACCGAGGATAACGCCTTGCTTTTCGCCTCCCTAAAAAATGGCGCATACCAGATCAGCGAGTATGGAGGATGGTCTCCACCCGAGGACGCACCCAAAAACTCCGTAGCCATAATGAACATCAACGGGGCGATCACGAAATACGACCAAGAATGCGGTCCATCCGGAATGCTTACCAAGGCGAATCTCCTAAACCGATGCTACAACGAGAATAATATCAAGGCGATCGTCTTGAATATCGATTCCGGCGGAGGCGAGGGAATGGGATGCCGGATCATGCAGGAAGCGATTAACAGCCGAAACAAACCTGTCGTAGCTTTCTGCAATGATTTCGTAGCGTCCGCCGCCTATGGCATCGCCTCCTGTTGCGACAAGATCGTAGCGAACTCCAACGTCTGCCGGATCGGAAGCGTGGGTACCTATATGACGATCGTTGATACCAGCGAGTATTATGCCAAGATGGGAATCAAGTTGATCGATATCTATGCCTCCAAATCCACGGACAAGAACCAAGAATTTCACAAGGCTCTGCAGGGAGATACGGAACCGCTAAAAAAAGTATGCGATACGTATAACGAGAATTTCATCTCCAGTATCGCTAACGCCCGGGTAGGCGTGATCAATGAGGATCAAGGTAAATGGGCCACCGGTAAGATGTTTTTCGCTCCGGAGGCCATGGACATCGGTATGATCGATGAGATAGATACTTTCGAGAATGTTCTTAATTATTTTAATACATAGTGATTTATGAAGTGGTTGAAAGATGATTCGTACAATGCGATGAAACAAGCGGCCGACAACTGGGACAAGCTTCTGAATAAGGTACTGGGTGATAACCCGGACATGAAAGCGGAAGACGTAACAGTGGATCAGCTGCTCGATTCGATCGAGAGCACCGGTAATACCTCCGACTTACAGGAACAATTATCGACCGCCCAAGAAGAGTTGAAAGAGAAAGACACACAGATTGAGCAACTTCAATCAGACGTGGCAGAGCTAAAGGGAACACCGGCAGGCAAAAAGCCGGAAGCTAAAGTAAAGCAAGAGCCGACCGCAGAGACCGGAGATATCAAGGATTTCGCCGATAAGCATGAGGATGATACCCTCGCTATCATGGCCGAGGCTGAGAAAACAGGATTTTTTAAACACTAAGAACGATGGCAAAACAAGGAATTTTAGATATTGAGAAACTGAATCGTTATGCGAAGGATTACGATAACGTGTTGCGTACCCTTCCCTATTTCACGTTTCAGGAGTTCGCCGCGGCCATGAAGCTCAACGTGATCGAGATCGAGAATGAGGACGTGATCGTGAACGCTCGCCGCAAAGCCGGACACACCGGCCCATATAAAGCCGGGGCCGAGATTAAGTATCCCGATGAAATCGGTAAATTGGTAGAGATGTCCATCAAACCGGAACTTACCGTTTCTCGTTTGAAGGATAACATCTTAAATTATACGGAGAAACGTATTCTCTCCAACGCCGGGGAGAAGGTGGACCATACGGTAAAGAAACACCCCATGGAGAAATTCGTGGTGGATAATCACATCATCAGCCATTCGGAGGATATCACTTTCTCCGCTTTCTTCGCCGAAAGAAACGACAATGTGTATAGCCCGATGAGTTCTTTCACCGGATTTTTCCCTTGGATCGATCATTTCAAGACAACGAAGGATATCACCATGGCGAATCGTAACCTAGTACGTACCGGTACGTTTGGCAGTGGTGACGGTGTAGATGATTACGATCGTCTGGTCAACTTCTTACGTGCGGCACATCCTTTCTTACGCCGTAAAGCGATCCTGTATTATGCCAACGAGATCGAGTTGATCTGTAAGGAGGCTTACCGGCAAAAGACAAAAGCGTTCGCCCGCCCATCCACCGAGGAGTTTTGGAAGGCGGTCAAGGACGACGCCAAGTTCCCGGGACTGGAACCTGTCACCCATGAGGCATATGGAACAGGGCAGGCCTTGATCTTAATCCGTCCCGGAATGCTGGATTTTGGCGTGAATACGAAGAAGGCGACCCGGTTCGTCCAGATCCGCGATATCTTCGAGGACCCGAACGAGGTTCAGTTCTGGCTACAAGCCGGGTACGGTACCCGCTTTCAGGATATCCATCCGAAGGTATTCCAGATTAACGAGTTCACCAATGAGGGCGTTGATTTAGCGGGCGACTACGTAACCGGTGCCGCCCTGACCGTCACGATCGAGAGCGACGAGGCCATAGAAGCCGGTGCCGCTTGGAAGGTGGGCGAGAACGGCGAGTGGATGAGAAGCGGAGCTACCCTTTTAGGCATACCCAAAGGTGAGCAAACCGTATCCTTCAAGGATATCGCCGGTTATACCAAGCCGGCAGACGTGAAAGTCACGGTAGCCGATGGAGAGGACTTCACCGCTTCCGGTACTTATACCAAATCGTAAAACCAGTAAATAAATAAAACGATGAAAGATTTCAGAAAAGTTTTGTCCGTATTGTTTCTGCTAGCGGTGCTATCCGTCCTCTTCATGGGGGCGGACGTTCCGGCGGATTATGTGATGTGCGCCTCGTTTGGCCCTGTTTTATGGCCAGCCGGAGCGGACAATATGGGGGGTTATAAAGGTCGTATCGCCTTTATTCCGGAAACCTCAGTCTCTGTCGTCCCCACGCTCCCCAAAGAGGCCAAGGCCACAGCCGATTTCGTGACGGCGACAGGAGCTTTTACCTTTTTAGAGTCGGGAGGTAAACCGACACCTATTTACGCGACACGGGCAACCGTAGGATACAAAGCGGAGTCTCAAGGCGAGACAGATTGTAAAAGTTACAAGATCAGCGGCGAGTTCTTCCACCCCGGCAAGAAAGTGGAAGCCGCCGCTTTCGCCCGGCAGATCTGCAATACGCCCGGCTATTTGATCATCGAGGACAACGAGAGCCAGCAGCTTATCGGACAGCCCGGCTATCCTTGTACGGTTACCGCCTCTTTCGACGGCGGCAAGGCGGCGGCCGACAAAAGAGGTTGGTCCTTCACTTTCGAGGCCGATAGCCCCGCCCCTATGATTATCATGGGAACGCCTATCGATATAGACGCATTATTCACCGGGGTAGCTCCTACTCCACCGGAAGGAGGTTCTTAAATGATAACATTACAAAACTGGTTAGCGGACCGTAAGCGTAAATACGCGGACGGTCTAGCGCTTTTTCAAGCTCTAGCTCCGGAGGAGATGAGAAAGAAGTATATCGCTTTCTTTAGCGAGGTAAAGGAGGTTCCGCAGTTCGATTCCCATTTCACCGTATTGGTGAATAAGTTGACAACCGTAGCGCGCCTATCGTCGGCCCAACCCCAGATAACAATCTCCGAACGGGGTTCGATACTCTTGAAAACAGCGGTCGCGGCAACAAAGGCGATCGAGAAAACAGCGGATCAGCTAAAAGGCGATAAAGTCTTAAAAGAAATCCTCGTGAAAGAATCCGAGCTATTCAAGCTACAAGACAAGATCACCGAGCTGGAGGAAGACAATGACGATAAATCCGGAGAGATCGATCAATTGCAAGCCGAGCTGGAGGAAGCGCAGGAAGAGTTGCAAGAACTGCAAGATCAATTCGCCCTGTTACGGCCCGGAGCGAAGATCGCCACGTACTCCTCCCTTCCGGATAACATCCGTACGATCTTCGACGAGGTCCGCCAGATCACCCCCTTGTACGCCGCCTTATTCACGGAGATGCAGAACGAGGCCCTTACTCCGGAGCAACGCAAGCCGATCGCCGATCAGGTGCATGAGCTTTGGAGCCGCCGTGCCAAGCTATGGGACCAGATCGACGCTTGGGCCGAGGGTAAGCAGATCCAGTTAAAAACCGAGGTTCAAAAGACCGAGGAGCTCCCGGCCGATCAATTGCTGAAAGGTATGCAGATCGCCAACCGGATCGAACGACTGAGGGAGAATATCCGGCGCACGGAAACCTCTATCGCCCAACATGAGAAAAACGGGAAGCTTAACCTCCGGCAAAAAGCAGAGCAACGCTTGGCTTATTACAAACGTGAGCTGGTGGAACTGGATAACTTGAAATAAATCTTGCTTCCATAATGAAGGGGAATAGACAATCCATAAGGTATTGGCTGTTCCCCTTTATCATAACCTCTTTAGAAAGAATGAACAAGGAACTAACATCATACGACAAGATAGCCACGGTACTTTTCAAAGGGCATGAAGAAGCGGCAAGCCTTCTCTCCTGCCGGGAGCTTATGCAAAAAGATCGCTGGATGTTATGTGTTTCCAAGTTATTGGAAGACCCCATGACAGCCGACAAAGACCTGATCGCTTTCCTGATGGCCGGTTGCGACGGCAGTTGTGAGCCCGTATCACAAGCCACCGCTTACCGTGATTTGGCCGCTATCCGGAGACTCGTAGGAAATGTACAGTTAGCCGGCAAGAACTGGTATCGTTACATGGTGATCGAGGCCGCCAAGGAAGGTATCCGCATCGCCCGGGAAGCCAAAGACCCCAAAGGTATCGCCGCCAATGCGGACAAGATCGGTAAATACACCCGCTCCGATAAAGAAGACGATGACATTGATCGAAGCGCTTGGGAACCACCTTGCTTTGAGCCATCCGATGATGTCACGTTAATGGGAGATGATTTCAAGCCTATCCTTAATCTTGAAGAAGAAAGGAAATCATTCCGGGCATTGTTCAAGCAAGATCATGATATCGTAGATATTGAACCCATTACAGACGACTATGGCACTGATGACTGAACCTTTCACCCGTAAAGCGAAAGAGGCGCAACGCAAGTTTTTCAATAAGATGCAACGCATGGGAATGGCGATCGCCGCCCACGACGAGTATTGGGTGTGTAGCCGCGGTACCGGTAAATCCGAGGGTTTGGACGCACGCTTCATCATCCGGAATGTTTGGTCCATGCCGGGTTCTACCGGGGCTTTAATCTCTCCATCCTATGCCAAGGCTTGGGGTAATACGCTACCGGCGATTATCCACGCTCTCGCCGAATGGGGCTACATCGAGGGCATTCATTTCTTTGTTGGCCGCAAGGCACCCCTGTCCGCCAACTTCGGAAAGCCCAAGCGCCCACCGCTTCAGACCGCATGGGGCAATTGCATTCATTTCTGGAATGGCACCGTATTGGTCGTACTCTCCTTCAGTCAAGGGATGTCAGCGAACTCCATGTCCTTAGATTGGGTAATCGGTCCGGAGGCGAAATTCCTAGACTACGATAAGATAAAATCCGAGGTTGATCCCGCCAATCGGGGAAATTTGCAAGATTTCAACCAATGCCCTTGGCATCATTCCGTTCTCTATTCCACGGATATGCCAACCTTAAAAGCCGGACGTTGGATATTGGATAAGATCAACGACATGAATCCGGTTCACATCAACTTGATCCGGAACCTATACCGGGAAATGAAATTAACCGAGCGCCTTCCGGAACAAACACCATACACCCAACGCAAATACAAAGAATTACGCCATGACTTGATGTTGGCCCGTAAGTATCAAGCGCCTGTCAAACCTATGCGTGGCAAGACCCGGGAGTACACGGTATATTACGGAGAGTATGATATTTTCGATAACATGGAAGTCGTAGGCAAGGATTACATTTGGCAAATGTACCGCAACGTCCCTTCCCTTATATGGCGTACCGCATTCATGAACGAACGCCTGTTCCGTGTCGCTAATGGCTTCTATTCGGCCTTGAACGATTACCATTTCTATACCCCCGGCGATACTCGCTACATGGGTAGCATGGGAGCGGACTGGAACCGGCTGCAACTGGCCGGATGCCTAGCCGATGGGGATCTGGATATGGACGCTCCATTGCTAATCGGTTTCGATAGTAACTCCGCAATCAATACCGCATGTATCGGACAGGTACAAGGCCATCAATTACGTACCCTAAAGAGCTTCTTTGTCAAGACCCCCGATAAGCTGGATGAATTGGCTCGTCAGGTTTGCGAATACTACAAATACAAGCTCAAACGTGATATCATCTTCTTTTATGACCAGACCTTCACGTGGACTACCGGCAATAACGCCGAGTCTTATCAAGATACCATCATCCGGATCTTCAAGGAATATGGCTGGGATATCACCGATATCTATATCGGACAGGTAAGCCGCCACGACTGGAGGCACGAGCAAATAGACCGGGCCTTAAAGCATGATCCGACGCTCCTTTATCCTGTTTTCAATAAATACAACAACGAGTTCCTCAAACTCGCCATGGAGCAAACAGCGGTGAAAGTAGGCAAGAACGGATTCGAGAAAGACAAATCGCCGGAAGCTACAGAAGACAGCCCCGATAACCCGGATGAGTACAAGACACACATTACCGACGCATGGGACACATTGTTTGTCGGTGCGAATTTCTTTATGCCCGAACTTGCGTACGCGGAATCCGGAATCATCTTCCTTCATTAAAAATCGGTAGACGCATTTCATGCGTGATCTGTCTGAGGGAGGCAGCAGATAAGGTGAAAAATTGAACTTGCGCCCGCATTTTTTTTGTAGGGCGCTGCGGGGTGCTTTCGCACGCTTTGAGAAAAAAACGCTACTTGAGAGGTGCGCAGCTATTAAGTATCAACAAATTAACATTTCAACAATGAGAAACCGTTGCGAAATATGCGGGGACAAAAAAAGAGCCCCTGTTATGGAGGCCCTAAATGCGCTGTTATGATTTGTACTTGCCGTGGCGTGAGTAAGCGTTGCCCGGAATGATACCCGGCTTCGGTAATCTCATAAAGTAACGCCTTGTTTAGATTAATCCATCTCTTTAGCTGGATCGAGGCCGAAGCTGGTGCGCTATTCGGGAAATATTGAATGCCTAGCTCCTGCAATCCGTAAGCCCTTATCTTAAAATTCTCATTGTCCATCCTTCTCTATTTATAAATTATCAAATATACTGAATACTAACCTCATAAAAAAAGGACGCACCCTCTTTTCCAAAACGATGCGCCCTTCTCCCTCAAACGATGCGTGCTTTTAGCCTAGATCTCGTCCGGACTCTCGGAGTCTTTTCCTCCCTCGCCTTTTTCCACGCTTACCTTCTCGAATCGCAATACTTTCGCTTGCGAGCGAAGCGCCTTACCCGGAGAGAAGGTGTACTTAGGACGACGAATCTTAGTAGCGTTGAAATCCTTTTCCACCTTCGTCCCCTCACTACCGAACGTGATACGGAAATTACCGAACTCACCCAGCTGTACGATCTTGCCGTCCGACATCTCCAGCTTCATCACGTAGATAAGCGAGTCCAGCACCGCTTTCACGTCTGCGCTGGATACGCAAGAACGCTCGCCAATCATGGAGCAAAGACGCTCCATATCACTAGTACCCGTAGATTTCGCTTGTGCGTAATAAAGCTTATCGCCTTCAGTCGCTCCCTTGTGCATGTCCCGTCGCTGCACTAATTTGTAAGTTGTAGCCATTGTTTGTTGATTGTTTTGAAGTGAATAATAGATAGTTGTGTCGTGATCACGGGGGCAAAGGTGGGATATGGTGATTATAGGATGTTAGGGATTACCTAGCAGTGTAAAGTTATATAAGGATATTACGATTTTTTCTTTGCCATCCCAAAAACTTTCACCATATTTGCGACATGGCAACCAAGAATGAATTAGAAAAAAGTAAAGTAAGAAAGGAAACTACCGCTAAGTTCTTTTTTGATATGGCAAAGTTGACATTTGCGGCTTTGGTGCTAGGGGTAGCGGCCTCTTTACTAAACCGGGAGATAGAGGATGAGATACCAAGTATGGCTAATTATCTTTTTGCGATGGGATTCATCGGTACGGTTGCCTTTGCGATGATTGGATATAGAATCTTAAAATAATAATAATATGCAGATAGCAGTTGTTTTTTTCACCGTTGTAGCTATTGTTGCCGTAGGCATATTAGCGTATACTTATACACCATCCGGAAAACGATGGATAGAGAACATGTGATAAATCCTTTTTGGAATATTCCCCAGCCGGCCCAATAAAAGCCGGCTTTTTCTTTGCCATCCCAAAAACTTTCACCATATTTGCAATGTCCTATTTCACGAAAGGCGGGTGACCGCCGAACATATTTGTATCGGCATTTTTTGTGTCCATACTAGTACGTATATATAATACAACGGTTTCGTACCCCCTTGATATGGCTTAATGGCCATAACTGCCTTTCGTGGTGTAGGACAAAGGGACAGGCGAGACCGTTTTTTGTTTTTCCTGCCCCAAACAAACAATGTTAGTTATGTCCAAACACGAAAACATTTGTTTGCCGGGGAATAATAGTACCCTACAATCAACGTCCACTCACGAAACGAGTTTCTTTTCTTGGATCACCGTCCAGAAGTTCTACAACTTGTTACCTCTTGGTATCACGCCCTGTAAATCCATTCACGAGGCAAAGATGTACACGGTAGCTTTATTAACAATGCTGTCTCCGGCGTTCTTACCGCTGATTGGAGTGGCTTGGTTCGTGTACTGCTCAGCGAAGAAAGGAGGCCGGTCATGAAAGCAAGCCCTTACATAGAACAAATACGGGTGAAATCCCCCGGCAAGAAAGAAGAAGTTCTTTATTGCATTGACTGTAATGAGTACCGCATGAGCGATATAACAGAAGAGCAACTTACGGATATATATAACTTGATCGGGGAGTTCCTCGGGAAAGGAGGTGAGCAATGAGAACTATTAAAACATTAGAGGAAGCCCACCGGATAATCGCTGAATTGGAAATGGAAATCAAAGAAACAAAAAGAAAACATGATGCCGCCTGTGAAAAAATAGGTTGGTTAAAAGGTAAGCTATCTGAGTGCGGAATACCTATTCGCATAGGAGATATGACCATTTTCACTATTATAAAAGGGGGTAAAGCCATATGACACTCCAAGAAGCCCTTCGCCTACTCGACATCGTGACCGATGTAAACGAGCAATACAGCAAACAAGAACGAATACGTGCCGCCATGCGGCTAGAAGAACTACTCCGGCTACTATTGCCGGAAGAATAATATCAATCAAGCCCCGCCCGGAGAAATCCCCGGCGGGGCTTTTTCATGTCCTTTTCCGAAGGTATGATTACGAGCATCTTTGTGAAAAATGTTTGGAGATGATATCACAGGTATTTAGCCCGATCGTAGAGAGGATCTTGATTAAGCTCCAGATGGTATTGAACCATTCTTGGGGCTGGATGATAAGCGGGATGATATTCTTATTGAATTTTATCTCGCCCGTGAAATACGCTTTCGCCGCTATGGGCGTGGCTATTACGGCCGACTTGCTATTCGGGATGTTCTCGGCAAAGAAGCAAGGTAAATTCTTCCTATCACAAAGCGGAAGAGATACCCCCGCCAAGGTGATCGTCTATTTCGGTTTCATGCTCGTGGTATTCGTTACGGAACGGATATTCACTCAAGATAACGCCATAATCACCAAGGCCGGATGTACCCTAGCCTGTGTGTGCGAGCTGTGGAGCATGCTGGGTAGCGCATTGATTATCTGGCCGAACATGATGTTTCCAAAGCTGCTTAAACTACAGCTCAAAGGAGAGATCGAGTCTAAGCTAGGAAAGAATATTAGTAACCAATTAGATAAGGAGGATTGTAAAAATGACAACGACACCAAGGGGAATCCGAAACAACAACCCCGGTAATATCCGGAACTCGGAGCGGAACGACTGGGCCGGAGAAGTATCGAAAGCCGATAAAAAGGACAACGCTTTCGAGGAATTCGAGGATATACCGCATGGGGTACGGGCCATGATGAAGCTCTTACTAAAATACCAGCGATCGTATAACCTACGTTCCATAAAGGAACTGATAGAACGATGGGCACCCCGCGATGAGAATGACACGGCGGCTTACGTACGATGGGTATGCCGGGAGATGCAAATACCGGACTGTTGCCGGCTAGACCTGTCGGACAAGGGAACGATGTGCGCCCTAGTGGATGCCATGTGCTACATGGAGAACGGCGAGCGTATCCCTATGGAAGACATCGAGGCCGGTTGGGAACTGATGTGAGAGTGGTATTGTTTATGCGAACTCCCTTTTGGATAGCGAATCATGGAATATGGACTTTATAAGAGATTGTGTGTCTTGGCCGGAATGGTGGCTCTTTGCGCTAGCTGCTCCGTGCGTCGTAGCGCTTCTGATCATAGCCATTACAGAGATCAAGAGCGACAGGTATTGGAGAGCTTGGATACCTCTATGGATGTACGGCTTGCCAGTTCCAACACCGTGCGAGATCGGTGGAGAAACATCCGGATCATACGAAGGGAATTCGACCTTGAGCGGCAGCCGGACGAAAACGGTCGATACCCGGTCAAGGCGGAAACGACACTCGAAGGCGAGGAACATGAGAACGAGCGAAAAGAAAAAGCGGAAAGCCAAAAGAAAGAGGAGAACGAGAGCGTTTTCGCCCGGTCGGAAGCCAGCCATGAGGAAGACCGGTCCGGAGATACCGAGCTCAACTCCGATGTCGGCAAGAACGCCCTCGGATGGTGGGCGCTCGGCGTAACGATGGTTCTGGCCTTGGTAATCTTTTTAAGATGGAGATATGGAAAAAAGGATAAAACAAAGTGATGTCTGGGCTGTCATGCAGCAAAAGGATGACCGGGGACGATACAAGATGTTCTCGTTCTCGTACGTGCGGTTGAATGAAAGCCGGGAGGGAAATGGCTCTCCCGGCTCGATCGAGGATTATGAGGTAGCCTACTTCAGCTCGATCCACGCCAAGGGAAGTACGGTAAACATCCGAATTCGGGGCGAACGATTCCCCCGGAAGTTCATCCGCTGCATGATCATCCGGATTAACGGTAAAAAAATATACGCATAATGGGACGCAAGAACGTATTTCTAATGGGTGACACCGCTTTCCTCCCCGGAGCGAAAGCGGCGGTGGTCATGACCGAGGACGTAGGTTTTCTGGAGGATAAAAAATTCACGGCCACGGTCATTACCCCGGCCAAAGGATCTTCCGTCAAGAAAGAGGTCAGGTTTGTCCCGTTCGGTCACCAAGACAAGTTGCCCGTAAGGATCATGAAAAAGATCGCCGACAACACCATCGTAGGCAGCAATATCGAGTTCAAGGCGAACATGGCCTACGGCGATGGGTTGATGGTCTGCCGGAGGGTGAAGAATCCGGAGACCCAAAAGATCGAGCTGGAGGAACTTACCCCGGAAGAGGCTCCGGAGATATTCCAGTTCATATCGGACAGCAACTACTTACGGGTAATGTCCGAGCTGGCCAACGATCTGGTCGTATTCTCCGACTCTTTCGTCTATCTGGCTTTTGGCAAACGGAAGGCCGGAGAGAAACCGAAGGTAGTCCAGATCTGGCACCGGGAGATGTGCTTTTCCCGGATCAGCGAGCAAGACGAGAAGACGAAACGCATCGAGTATCATGGTTATTCCTCGCAATGGGGAGAGGAGTCATTTCCGGACGACGTGATCGTAACGAGATTGCTAGACCGCCGAAGCCCGCTTTACGATCTCAAGGTTCGTACCGGGCTCGTACCCGATCCGGAGACCGGAGAGAAAAAGGACGAGGAAGAGAATGGCTATACGTTAAGCCTCAATATGCCGGTACCGGGGCGTTTTTATTACAACCGCCCTTATTGGTGGTCCATCTTCCTCGATTGGTACGAGTTCAGTTGCGCCATCCCGAAATTCAAGAAGGCGTTGCTGAAAAATCAGATGGTCTTGAAATATCACGTCTCCATCAACATGAAATTTTGGGACAAGCTTTACGATTCGGAAGGTATCCCCAAGGATGACAAGAAGAAACGGAACGAGCGCAAGAACGCTTTCCTACAACAACTGAACGACTTCCTTTCCGGAGAGGAGAACGCCGGCAAGAGCTTCGTATCCCATTTCCGGTATGATCAGATCAATAAATACGAGGAGAGCGATATCATCATCAAGCCCTTGGAATCATTTATCAAGGGCGGTGAGTATATCGAGGACTCGGAGGAAGCGACAAACGTGATCTGTAACACGATGGGCGTACATCCGTCCTTGAAAGGAGCGTCGCCCGGGAAATCGAAGAACATCAACGGTACCGAGGCCCGGGAGTTATTCATTATCGCCCAAGTGCTGTTCAAGCCGCTCCGGGACATGATGGTTCTCCCGCTATACCTAGCCCGGGAGATCAACGGATGGGGAAAAGACATCGAGTTCGTGATACCCAATATCATGCTAACGACACTCGATAAGAACACGGGATCGGAAAAGAGTATCGGTAACGAAAAAGTATAATCATGACACAGCCATTCCTACAAACGATAGATGATTTGAGGCATACCGTCAAGGTAAACGCCTCATTTAAGTTCGAGATATTGGAGCCTTATCTTCAAGACGCTTTCGATCGATATATCGTCCCCTACCTCGGGGAAGCCTTGGTCGATCGGCTGTATCGAGAGCCGTTAACGGAAGATATCCTTACGATCAAGACGCTCGCCAGCCGGACACTGGGACCATTGGCCGTGGCGATAGCCAGTCCGGAGCTAGGGGTCTTGATCGGAGACAGCGGGCATACGGTAAGCCGGAACGATAAGTTCACCGTAGCCAGCGACCAAAAGATCGCCCGATCGGAAGAGAGCATGCAGGAACGGGGATGGAATAACTTGGATAAGCTACTGGAGCATCTCGGAAGCCACGAGAACGACTATCCGGAATGGAAAGAAAGCCGCTATTACAAGAACCAAGCCAACGGCCACTACCTTAATTCCGCCCGGGAGTTCCAAGATTACGGTAAGGTGAATATCGATTATTCCCGGTTGACCTTCGAAAAGTTCCGTCCCCTACTCGATACACTGGAGATGAAGCTATGCCGCTGGATCGGGACCACTCTTGACAAGAGCTTAAAAGACACCTTAAGAACCGGCGTGGATGATCCGCTCCGGATCAAGCTGATTGATTATATCCGAGTATGGCTCGCCATGTACGTAGCCAAGCTCCATACCAGCCAAACCACACGGGTACAACGTACGGCGGCCGGCCAGCTGGAGTTTAAACCCGTGATCTATCCGCTGTATTCCGATCCCACGGACAACGGTAATTTCTACGCCGAGCAGGTAACGTCACTAGAAGCGGTAATCGAGGATTACATGAAAGTTTACGCCCCGGAACTAGGCCTCCCCGCTCCTATCAAGAACGACTTTAATTCCAAGGACAAACATATTTTCGTATTATGAGAAAAATAACGATCAAAGATATCGATTACCTCGTGCCCGGCACATGGGATGAGATGACAGCGGAACAGCTTTGCTTTCTCGCCAATATTTTGAACTCGAAAAGTACGGCCCAAGAAGCCAAGGTCAAGATGCTATTGTTTTGCCTGTCCGCGAGAATCCGGCGATATCAGAAAGCCAATGGAACCGGTTACGCCGTTTCCCTTCCCAAAAATCGTATATGGATCACGGCCGAGCAACTGGCGGCGTTGAGCACCATCTTTGATTTCTTATTCCAAGAGACAGAAAAAGGGATCGAGCTGGATATCCGCTTAACCCGTAACCCATTCCCCGTCTACAAAGACAAAGATATCGAGTTATACGGCCCGGAAGACGGCCTGACCAATATCAGCTACGGACAGTTCATCATGCTACAGACTTGGCAACAGCGAATGAGACAGGATTTCTTCGAGGCATTGGATAACTTCCTATCCATAATCTGGAAAGACGGCTCATTCACCATACGTGAGGACGGTGATCCGGCTTGGTTCCGGAATGTAGAGCCGATCGTAAAGACAGTCATGTTCTGGTACTACCTAGGTAGCATGAATTTCATACAAGCAAAGTTCTCCCGGGTATTCTCCTCCGGAGGGAATGAAGCCCCTTTGGATATATTCGACACGCAACAACGCATCGTGGATGAGATGGCCAGCGGAGACGTGACCAAGAAAGAACAGGTAAAACAATCCCTTTTATACGACGCTCTCTATACCCTAGAAGTAGCGATCGAAAAAGAGGAGAAAAAGAAACAAGATATGTAGTAATAGGTGTTTTTCATGGTATTAGATTTTTAGATTAGTAATGGACAGCCGCTTTGCCTGTGAAGGTGGAGTGGTTTTGTTATTATCTCCAATCCAGATACTATGATAATAAAAATATTACCAAACGTTTGCCATTGATAATATATTTATTATCTTTGTGATGTCATTAAGACAAGAGCTCTATGCATAGTGACGATGGGCTAAAAGCCCGGATAGAAGAGGCAGAAAAAGATCTCCTTTTTTATCTCCGCAAGTATCATGAACTGACTTCGAGAAGCAAATTCATGAAAGCGGTGGTTGATAAAGAGATCAAGAGACTTGAGAAAGAACTTAAGGAACTTGGAAAGTATTATTGACCAGAAAGGTTCTCCCCCTCCAGGCCAGAGGGAGAGTTTCCCTTTCATGTGTAACTCAAAAAAACAGAATAATATGGATAAAGTAAAGCGTTTTTTTGAACTAAAGGAACTTTGGAAAAAGTCCCCGGAGAATGACCGCCCTACCATAGACCGACAGATTACCGATTTGTTGGATAGTATGGATGAAAAGGAAACCGAACTGCTTACCGCAGGTGTGCAAAATGACTTTGAAAACATCCATAAAGAGATCGCGGACATCAAGGAGCAGCTAACTATTCGTGAACGACTGGGTCCCGTTTTACCATACCTGTCCGTCTCTAATCTAGCCAAAGATTATTTCGGGAAATCATCCTCTTGGTTCTACCAACGATTAAACGGGAATAGCGTGCACGGTAAAATTTGCAAATTCACACAGGAGGAACTGGCTATTTTGGATATGGCGCTGAAAGACATCAGCCGCCGGATTACTAAATTGAACTTGGTATGATACTTACGAAAACAATATAATACGATCGGGTTTCTTTGCCATCTCAAAAACTTTCACCATCTTTACAAAAAGATTAGATATCAAATATATCGAGGCCATGCGAGATATTTGAAAAAGATAAACTTCATTGAAGAAAGAGCCCGCAAAGTAGGATCATGGCCGGTCTGAAATGCGGGCTCTGTTGTTTATGGAACTAAAAGAATTTATTAAATCCGCTATAACCCAGCTTTCGGAAGCTGTTTATGAATTAAATGATGAATTGAAAGATAAAGGAGTAGTGGTAAATCCATGCTATGCAGAGAATACAAACTTTGAGACGATAGACAATAGTGAAGGTGTTATTGTTTCATCAGTAGAGTTTGATCTACAAGTCAGCACCTCTGAAATAAAGGAAAATAGCGGAAAGATCGGTGTATTAGCCAGTGTAGTAGGTATAGGCGCTTCAACCAAAGAAGGAAGCAATGGAAATGAGGCGAACCGAATAAGGTTCAAGTTACCTGTTGTTTTGCCTTATAAGAAACCTTATTGATGCCTTTTTCCTTGGGATGTCATACCGTCTTTTATATACAATTCAATGTCTTGGGCTGAATCGCTGACAGTAAAACCTTTATCCCGTCCTTCGTGGGCTTTAATGGCATACTTAACACAACGTTCACGAAGACGTTCCTCTTTACGTTTGCGAAAATAATTGATTATTGATTTCATAGGAATAACATTTTCCACAAAAATACGTGGAAAGCATTGTGTTACCAAAAACTTTCCCCATCTTTACGAAAAGATTAGAAACCGAGTAGAACCGAGTGCATGCGGTGACCTTCGGAAAAGATATGCCAATTGGTTTTTTAATGGCCTGTAGAGTATGAGGATGCACCCTCAGAAATACAGGCTATTCTCTTTTGATAATGTTTACAGAAAAACAATACGAGATAGCGGATAAGATACTTGCCACGGTGAAACAAAATGCTGGTCGCTGTAATATAGACCAATTTTATAATGGCCTTCCGGACTATGATAATCACACGATGGATTATGAGTATATGAAGGAGACGCTGATGAAGCGGTATCATGCGATCGAATATATGGGAAAGGATGAATATTGGCTGATACTAACCAATGAAGGAGAAAGTATTGCTACTATTGGATTGAAAAAACATCTGCAAAAGTCAGCAGATAAAGAAGAACTGGAAGATAAAAAATTAAAACTTGACGTGGCTAACGGCTGGGTCTCCTTGTTTAAATTCGCTTGGTGGGTCTTGGCCGCTATAACAGGTGCCGTAGTAGATAGTTTAGCAGGAAACCCGATAGGAAACCTAATACGTAGATTAATCGAGTAGGTCTGATTGCGTGTATCATATTTTCTATGCGAGTGATACGACGGCTTAACGACAGCTGCTCTTGTCTGATTTTATAGATATCGTAATCTGTTGTATTCATATCGCAATTCTTTTCCACAAAGATACTTGGTTTCTTTGCCATATCAAAAACTTTTCCCTACTTGCGATCCATAATAATCAATACAAAATTAAACATGAAACACCTAATCTGTATCTTATTTGTTACACTACTTAGCACAAACGCTTTTGCACAAGATTTCGAAATTGTAAGAAATCCTATGTCGCAAGAAGAATTTAAAGAATTTATCTACCAAAAATATTCAAACTTTGAAAAAAGGAAGATAGAAGATAAGAAGTTACCCAAATTAAAAAAGGAAGATATGATTGAAATATTGTCTTCAGTACCTTTTAATGATGATGGAAGTTTTACTATTTCTTACGTCAGACAAGTTGAAGGGCTTGGTAAAGGAACACTATACGACAATATCTATCAATCATTGGTTGATGTTTTCGTTAGTGCTAAAAATATTTTGCAAATGCAAGATAAAGAAACAGGTATCCTTGTTTGCAAAGGTATGACTGAAGGTTATTTAATTTTCAGTATGGGGTTAATGGGTAAATATGTAGGAAGTGTACCGATACATTTTACATTGAAAATCCAAGTACGAGATAATAGGTACAAAATAGATTTATATGATATTTATGTAGAGAAAGGAGATTTAAATGAAGCCGAAGCCCCTATAGAAACTTACTTGACTAGGGATTTTTATTTAACATCGTTTGTTTCCGATGGACTAGGACTTACTAAAAGTAAACGAACAGATGCCCATTACATAAATGTAAGAACACAAGTCCTACTAGAACAGCTATATAGGCTATATCAGATTGAAAATAACATATTCAATGGAGTGTCTCAGCTAAAAACAGAGGAGGAAGATTGGTAGATTTCTTTTAATTAGCATTGCCATCTCAAAAACTTTTACCATATTTGCATCAGCTAAAGTCACGAACGTTTGTCGTTCTCGTTGAGCATCGGTTATTGCTCGGACATATTTTTGATAGTCAGGGCTTTTTTATGCCTTACTTTGTTGTATAAAAATATTGGCGGTTGCCTTTCCTACAATTTTCGTACCTTCGGGAACGTAACGTTGTGACTTTAGCGAGTGGAAATGGCAGCCGCTTTTTTTCTGCCCATACGCTAAAGTCACAACGTTATGAAAACAAATTCATTAACCGTATCATCTTCCCGGAGCCGGGAACATGATCTCTTTTCTTGGACAACCGTCCAGAAGTTCTACAACCTGTTGCCTCTTGGTATCGCCTCCTGTAAATCCATTTACGAGGCTAAAATGTACACGGTAGCTTTATTGGCTATGCTGTCTCCAGTGTTCTTACCACTGGTCATCGTAGCTTGGTTCGTTTATAACTCAGCGAAGAAAGGAGGCCAAAATGATTAGACTGGAAGATATATGTATATCAAACCGGATGCTGGATGCGATCAGATATTGGCAGGAAAATGATAAAGGTGGGTTAGAAGAAGATGTTAAGGCCATTGACAGCGCTATCACTTTCATTGCATGCGAGCATGATGCCCCGGGTGTACTTTCTGAAAAAGAATCATTGTCGCTTATCGCGGCTCTAAGTTTTCTGAAAAAAAGATTATGTTTGTTTGAAGGAAAGGAGGAACCGAAATGAAACTCCAAGAAGCCCTGCGCCTACTCGACATCGTTACCGATGTAAACGGACAATATAGTAAAGAAGAACGAATGCGTGCCGCCATGAGATTGGAGGAGCTGTTACGCTTGCTTCTTCCAAAAGAATGATTATATTTGCAGTATGCTGACATTTGTAGCTATATTAGGTTTTGTTATGCTGATCGGTGCGGCTCTGAATGAAGTGCGTCACAGCAAAAACCATATAAGCAAGGTTATAGCTGGTGTGTTGATTGTTTTGCTATTATTTATTTTGCTTTTTTAAATAGAAACTGATAATATTCAGCAGATAAAAATTGTTGTATATATGAATAATGTTCTTCAAAACATGGATAATACGAACATATATTTTAACTCTTTGAAAAGAGCGGATTGGCTGAGACAAATCGCTACTATCAGGAATGAATATAAAAAAGAAAATTATCAAAAACAAATAACTTTTGTTTTTAAGGATACATTGTCTCCTGAATTATTTCAGCCTATTCATGTTGTTACAATTGCATGTTTGATTGAATTTTTAGTTAATGTAAAAGAACATACTATACAGATATCAAATGAATCTATAGAGAAGCTGTTTTTTGAAGATCTTAAATTTAGAGAGTATTGGAATTACAGTAAAGATCATGTGGATTCTGAAAGTGATAATATATTTAATTTATGGCGTATAGTTGAGAATCAAAAAGACGCATATGCAATAGAGGTAGAACAATATTTTAAAAAGAATTTCTTTAGAGGTAAAGACTTAAGTATAATTTCGCTTAGCATAGTAGAAGCATTTTATAATGTTTTTGATCATGCTGATGCAAATGGTAATGCTTTTTCATTTATTAAATATGAAGGACAGGATGAAGTCTTGCGTGTAGCTATTTGTGATTTCGGGAAAGGTATATCAAAATCTGTCAGAAATTTTGATTCCACTATAATATCAGATAGCGATGCTTTGAAAAAGTCTATAGAGGTTGATTTTACAGTTGGATCTAAGGTTCATAATAAAGGAAAAGGCCTAGATAATATATTATCGTGCGCTGATGCAGTAAGAATAATTTGCAATACAGCTCGTTTATTAAAGAAGCATGAAGTTAAAATTGACAATATTGATTTTGATTTTAATGGGACGTTGATATATTTCGAATTATATTTAGGAAATTTGGAAGAAGAAGAAATTTTAGACGAGTTTGATTTTTAACTAAATAAAAAGAGGATACTATGTGTACAATTAAACTTTATGACGTGATGGAAGGAAAGGATTTTCCTATGGCAGGAAGTAGTCTCTATGATATAATCAGAGAGAATATGAATTCTTCGGACAAGATTACCATCGATATGGAAGGTGTGTCTTCTTTGCCTTCTATGTTTTTAAATGTTTCAATTGGTAAGTTTATAGATGAATTTGGTTTTGAGACACTTAAGAAGAAGATTTCATTTACAAAGATAACAAAATTGCAAGCTGAACGCTTGACTGATTATATCAGTAGGTATAAAAGGTGATTAGTAGTTTTCATATGTCCTTTAAAAGCTCCCTTCGGGGGGCTTTTTTTGTGTCTATAAATTGGATGTTATGGACATATACAATCATTTTGAGTATTCGGAATGGATCGCTAGGCATCTAGCCGCTATCGGTCATACGGAGAGGGAATGTCATTTCCTTCGTAGCGACGAGGTAGAGGAAATCTCTGATCTGGAAGAACGTATCTCCTCTATCCGGGATCATGTATTAGTCGCCATCGACGGGCTTAACTCGGATTTTTCTTGGCTTAGCAATGACAACCTCGTAAATATCCCACAATATTTTATCGCCCTATTAAAGCAATGCGAGGCCGGGAATATCGACGGGATTCACTTTGCGAAAGCGGAATGCAAGGACCTTCTCATGCAGATCGTCTGCCGGATGATGCTCGACTGGAACGAGGAACGTAACGGGCTTCAGTTCCTAGAGCTAAACAGCATGACCTTTCGGGGCATAGGTCCCATGGGAGATAATTTCTATGGGGTGATGTTAGGTTTCAACCTAAGAAAGCCTATCCCCTTCTCTATCGACCAATCAATGTGGGTATGATATGGGAGTCATGAAAAGATTGAGCGAGCAGATGCGCACGCCTAAACGCAGGAACTCCCTAATCGGAGCGAGGGAAGGATTACCCTTCGAGATCTCGCTAGAGTCAACCAGCCGGATCGCCCGGTATGAACGTAGGCAGGATAAGGAGAAATTGAGACAATTTAATTCTGAGGTAAAGGAATGGATGGGCTACGTGATCCAAGACTTAAAAGGGAATATCGCCTTGCTTGTCCAGAAAGATGAGTTCCTATCGGACTCCCTAGAGCCCAGAATTTACAAAAGTAAAGGAGAGACCGAACGAGTGGGATTCAGTTTCGCCCGTGAAGGTATCTATATCCATAGGGGAGCCGGACGGGGCCAAGGTGGTTTCCGGGGCGGCTCTAAATGGACGGACAAATACGGGAAGCTGAAAAAGACCAACCCGGATTCTTTCTACCTGATGGGAACCGGCAACCGCCAACCGATCCGTTGGTTCGATCCCATCATCGAAAAGAATCTTCCCAAACTGGCAGACATCGTAGCGGACTACGCCGCCGATATGCAAATCGACGCATCACGAATTTTCATAGATAAAGATTAGGATATGGCAGGAGATTTAAACAGGAGCATCAAGATATACTTGGATAACTCCGACGCAATGACTAGCGCATCGGAGTTAGAGACGAAAATCGGGGAACTGGAGAAAAAGCTACTTGATCTCCGGACGGCCGGAGAAGGTAACAGCAAGGCGGCAAAGAAAATAGAACGTGAGTTGACCGCCCAAACCCAGAAGATGCAAAAGTATAAGCAAGAGGTCGCTGATACGGAAAGAGTATTGAAGAACCTAAGTGGAGCTACTTATAATGACTTAATAAAGACAAAGAATAAAATTTCAACGGAGCTGAAAAAAGTAACTCGTGGTACCGCTGAATATAACACTAAGCTAGAAATGTTGAAACGCATCTCCAAAGAAACCGCACTAGCCCAACAAGAGATGCGTGTAGAGATCGGTTGCCAAGCCTCGGTCTGGGGACGTGCCACAGATTTCGTAAATAAATATATGGGAATCATTGGTACCGCAGTGGCAGCCATTACGGGTATTACTCTTACTTTCAATAAATTCCGTGAAGCCCGCAATAAACTGGAAGAAAGCAAGGCCGATTTAAAAGCTCTTACAGGCCTAGATGATGAAAGCATAGAGTGGCTTACAGATCAAGCAAAACGTCTTTCCACTACAGTTACCGAAGAAGGTATCCGCATACGCCAATCCGCTGATGAGATACTGGAAGCTTATAAATTAGTAGGTTCCGCTAAACCCGAATTGCTAGCAAATAAAGAGGCTTTAGCAGAAGTGACGGAACAAACGCTCATCCTCGCCTCTGCCAGTGGCATGAAACTTACGGATGCGGTAGATGCCGTCACCTTGGCATTAAACCAATATGGGGATGGAGCTGATCAAGCCGCTCGATATGTAAATGTACTTGCCGCCGGAAGTAAATTCGGTGCGGCAGCCGTAGAGAGCCAAACCAAGGCTATAAAGACAAGTGGTGTCGCAGCCGCTTCCGCAAAGATCCCGATCGAACAACTGGTTGGAACCATAGAGACTCTGGGAGAGAAAGGTATCAAGGACGAGATCGCCGGTACCGGACTCAAAAAGTTTTTCCTTACCCTGCAAACAGGAGCTGACGAGACTAACCCCAAAATAGTCGGGCTAAGTACGGCTCTGGAAAATCTCCGCAAAAAACAAATGGACGCTACCGCTATCAAAAAGATGTTCGGGGAAGAAGGTTACAATGTTGCCTCTGTCCTTATCAATGAAGCGGATAAGGTAGAATATTATACGAAAGCCGTAACTGGCACATCCGTCGCTTTAGAGCAGGCCACGATAAAAAGCCAATCTGCCACGGCTAAAATGCAACAAGCAAAAAACAAACTTAACGATCTTGGCATTGAGTTAATGGAAAAGATCAATCCATCCATTATCAGCGTAATGAATCAAACCGTGAACTGGACTAAAAAACTAGTTCTGATGGCCGATTGGATCAGTAAAAATACAGGGCTGGTTATTACCTTAATATCGACATTAACTTTGTATACAGCCGCTATCAAGCTAAACACTTACTGGAAGATTGCGTCAAATGGAGCTACTCTAAAAGCTACAATTATAGAAAAGGCTCATTTAGTTGCGACCCGTTCTTCCATAGCCGCAGAATATGCATTAGCGGCAGCATCAGCTCTCAAGGCTAGAAATATCAAAGCTGCGACTATGGCTATGCGCAGTTTCTTAGTGACTCTGGGTCTCAATCCCATTATTGCGGCAGGTGTGGCAATTACGGCTTTAGCTGTAGGTATTTACAAGATATGGGATAATTCAACAAAAAGTGCCCGGGCCTTAAAAGAGATGAACAAGGAAATCGCCAACGAACGGGCAGAAGCTTATACCCTATTTGACGCTCTCCAACGAAGCAACGCCGGAACAAAGCAACGAAAAGAATTAATCGATGAGATCAATTCTCGATATGGAAAATATCTTGAAAACCAACTAACAGAACAAAGTACAACCGAGGATATCGCAAAAGCTTTAGAAATAGTTAATGAAAAGTTGCATGAAAACATAGTTTTAAAAACCATGCAGAAAGAGAAGGAGGATGTAACGACCACCGCCTTAAATAAACAAATCGATTTGATGGATCAAATGAGGGAAAAATCAAATCTGGGGCAATTCGTTACCGACGCTATGCTTCGAGACGTAAAACGTATAACAGATGAAGGGATAAAGAACGGACGCTCATGGACAAAAACGTATGATGATGTCATCTCTTACATTGACTACTACTATGGTGCCAGAGGTAAGGTCGATAAGGATTTCTGGGGAAGTTTACAGAGCTATATGACACAAACTTACCAATTAGCATCCAACCTCGATAAGATATCTCAGAAATACTCTCCTCTTCTGCCTAAAAAAACTGCAAACGAGTTGCCAGAAGTAGAAGTTATTGCCCCTAAAATAAAAAAAACGGATATAACCCCGGGACTGTCAGCGGAGCAAGAGAAAAAAATCACAGACGCAAAGCTGAAAGAGGTTGATCGTTATATCGCAACCAAGAAACTAAAATTGACACAAGATTATACCGAGGGCTTAAGATTATATGATGATTATCAAACAAAACTTCAAGCTTTAGAACTCGAAAAATTAAATAAACAATTAGCTATCTATAAAATAGGCAGTGACGAAAGAAAGAAAATAGAGCAATTAATACTAGATTATAAGATCAAATTATTAGACAAAGGGTATCAAGCCTATCTGGAAAATCTCCAAAAAGAAAAAGACATCAACAAAAAGAAGGAAAAACAGACAAAAGAACACTATGACAAATTGAATGAGTTGTTACAAGGATTCGTTAAAAAGGAAATGGACGAAAAAGAGAAGGCTAGAGAAGAAGAGGAAGAAAAGAAAAAAAAGCAATTCAACATAATGAAAGATTTTGGTAGTGAAGCAGGAATGATATTAGGTCAAGCTTTAACAGATACCGAAACGACATTTGCTGATGCTATGCATAATATTCTTCTTCTTACCTTAGATACATTAAGACAGATTGCAGTAATGGCTATCGCTGAAAGAACCATTAAAGATATAGGTAGCTTAGGTTTTCTAGGATTGGCAAAAGCAGCAGGTGAAATCGCACTTATTAACGTCGCTTTCGGTGCCTTGAAAGGTCTTATCAAGAAACCTAGTACATCTACCGCAAATGCAGGTCTTAATGACAGCACTACGCCGCAAACCGGACAACGGGTTGTATCAGACTCCACCGGTTGGTACAACGGAGGATTCACCGGCAACGGTGGTATACTTGAAGTGGCTGGTTCCGTACATCGAGAAGAATACGTTACACCGGCATGGCAATTACAAGATCCGATTTCCATGAACCATATCCTAGCCTTGGATGCCATCCGAAGACAAAGAACAAGCACAAATCCTCTTCCCGTCAACGGATTCGCCAACGGTGGATACAATGGACGCTCGGATGAAGAAAATGTAATGGTTTCAAGTAATAATCCGGAATTACTCAAAGTACTCACACAGCTACTTATACTATTTTCCGAACTAAGAGCAAAAGGCATGAGGGCCTATATCGTTTATAGCGATATCGAGGCCGCCCAGAAGACATTGGACAAATCCAAAAAGATAGGAGGTAAATAAAATGGACATCATTCACGAATCCGGCAAGGCTTACGACCTAGGAGACATCCAATTGACCTTATCCCGGATGAACCCGTTCTTTAACGATTACGGAGAGCAGAGCTTACCGGTAACACTCCCTCCCACGGACAGGAATAGGGAACTACTCATCTATCCGGATAACATGGCCGGGATCAGCAAGGCCTCGCAGCGGATCAACGCCATGATCCAGCACGGGGTATTCTCCATCCCCTGCCGTCAAGCCATCCTGTCGGCGAACCGGAAGAGCGGGATCGAGACCAGTTTTTACTTAAATACCGGAGCGTTCTACGAGAAGATCAAGGATGTACCGTTATCCACGGTCTTTGAGGACAAGGTTATCAAGTTCGCGTCTGTCAGCGAGGCGATATCCTTCTGCCGGAACCTGTTCATTACACATGACGACCGATTCGCCTTGTTCCCGGCCATCCTAGAGTCCGGTTCTTTAAACGCCACCGGTGATCCGGGACCGGACGGATATCCCCGTCTTTACAACGACGTGGAGCGGACGGAGGTAGTCGATGAGAAAACGATCCGGTTGGCTCCGGGATTCTACATATCCCCCTTCATCCGTGGATTGCATCTATTGGAGGAGATATTCGCCTATCTCGGCTACACCTTGGAGGACTCCTTCTTTTCCCGCACCACCCCATTCAAGGACATGGTCTTTCTGAACAACACGATCGATACGATCGTAAGGGGTGAGATCCGATACTCCCAGATCGTCCCGGACTGCATGATCAAGACGATACTGGACGTATACCGATATAAATTCTGCTGCGAGTTCATCCCGGACGAGACCCGCAAGACCATCCGTATCGTGCTATTCGATGAGAACCTTAACGAGACACCCTCCTGCGACCTCACGGATTGCGTAGCCGGTAAATACACAGTCAACCATCCCTCGAGCTTCAAGCAGTTAAAGCTTACCTGTGACCGGCTCACTCCACCGGAAGAGAAACAGGAGAGCGAGCGCCCGATGCCAACGACGGGAAGAGCCACGGGAAACGAGAACGAGGAGTTCAGTACCTTGGTAGACCTATTAAAGAAATACCCGGACGTGGAGTATAACCAGATATCGGGTGAGTTTGTCCGGAGAGGTTACAAGGGGATCACGCCGGTCACGCAACGGATCGGTCTGGTCACGATGGATTATTACGCCGGCGGGACACTGGAGACGGAGAGCAAGGAATCCCCGGACGTGCTACCGGCGATGGTCTATACACCTGCTTTTGGCAGCGGAGGAGCCGGGGCCATCCCGCATCTCGGGATTTATATAGGGACCGGAAGATCGTTGAACTCCTCCATCATCATGGATTCCGTGAATGACTCCACGTCTGAGGTGGTAGGCGAGGTGGAAGATAACGAGGAGTTGAAACCCATGCCGGCGTTCGTATTCCATGCCGGGAAACTGGACTACGGGACGATCCTCAATCATGACGCCGAGGGAAACAAGCTCTGGAACTATACGCTCGCCTACCACGGCCCGGACGGGCTTTTCGAACGGTTCTGGCGAAATTACGATTCCCTGCTCCGGAACTCTCTGCTCGAGATAAAAGCGAGCATGCTTCTCAGTGACATCCAAAAGGTATCGCTCTCCGAGTACAGGAAGGTGACGATCGAGGGACAGGAGTTGCTTCCCTCCGCCATACAATATAGCCCGGGTTCCCGGGAACCCTTGGAATCCACGTTCCTTACCACGAGGCTTTACGAGCCGGTATCCACGGCCATGGCCGAGGCAGAGCGGTTCGCCTCCCATGTATCCAAATATAAATGGAAGGTCAACTACTCCCGGTCCAACGCCAGTGACAGCGTGAAAAGGAGATGGGTGTTCAAGGAGGAGCCCGTGACCATATACTACGCCCCGCCCAGCGCATACCAATACGTGCAGGGCGGGAAATACCATCAAGCCACTTATCCCGTGCAATTCTATAGCCGTGGCTCCGCATCCGGGCCGACCGATCCGGAGGACGGTACCCTGACCGTGTGGCTCGAGCCCGTGACCCGGTAACTGTCCTTTATCGGACCATCCGACAGCCATACTTTTGGGGGTAAAATAATCGCAAATGGCAACGATCATAGATAAACCAGACGCTCTGAGCCTGTCCGGGAACATGAGGAAATTTGTATTGGGGGCAAAAGAGGCCGTCTCTTTCATCTTGAAGAAAGGAACGGCCACCTTGCTCGAGCAAAGCTACGAGCCCGGGCCGGACAAGATGGTCACGATCGACGTGAGAGAGGTGGTGGAAAGCCAATTGAGCTATACTTTGGACACGGCCCAAGAGATCTATTCCCAAAATACCATATTCGCAGATTTCACGGCCACGATAGACGGGACCTCCCACTCGTTCCGGGCGATCCGGTGCGGGATAGCGGATCTGGCGGACACGCCGGGAAACTGGTTGAAGTCCCACTTCCTCACGTGGCAGCCAAAGGTCAAGGAGGTGACCTATTACTCACCGGAGTGGTTGACCTACTACGCCATATTGGACTGCACGGTGAAGGCCAAGGCCACGTTCCCGGACAAATCTTCGAGCATGACCTCCTTGAAGGGAATGACCGCCGGCGAGTGCGTGACACTCAATCTCCAATACGCAATCGTAGCCAAGCTATTCGGGAACAAGTACCCCAGCTATCTCGAGGTTTACGCCGAGGCCGGCGGAGCGAGACTGAGCGTATCGCAATTCTATAAATTCACGGATATCCATTCCGAGGACGAGCAATGGTTCCTTTTCGAGAACAGTCTGGGAGGTATGGACACCTTCCGTGCCCATGGGGTGAACCGTCTGCAGGCGGAGCATGGCCACCTGATAGCGGAACTGGGCGAGAACCTGTCCGAGTATGACGTGGAGACCGATCGTAAGTTCGTTAAGAACACGGGATTCCTCGATGATTACTCCCGCCGTTGGTTGCTGGATTTTTTCCCCAGCCGGGCCAAGTATATATACGAGGCGTCCATGATCCGGAGAATAATCGTCACCGAGAGCGACGCCACCTACACCTCCAACGATCTCCCGAGCTCCTATACGTTCACGTACCGACTCTCGGAGATCTCGAGGTACCTGAACCTTATCCGTAACGAGAAAGAGCTTCCGGATAATCTAACGGTTCCAAACCTCTCCTCGCCGGATTTTATTTTTCCCCCTCGCTTAGCTGAGCTCCCACGGCAAGAGCTTGGCGAGGGGGTATTATTCCCGGCCTTTGATCCGCATAACCCGAAAGCATCCGTAGCGACTTTTGGCTCGATACATGATACCATAAGGAACAGTATCATAAAAGAGCTCGGGGACACATGGAGGGCCATCGTCAACGAGGCTGGCGGGTCCGGGGGAACCGGTGACGGCCTTTACCATATAAAATTGGATGACCTGACGGAACCATCCGACGAGAACGGGTTCACGGCCCTAAGAACCTTGAAAGAGATACTGAAACCCATATCCGCCCTCGATGACCGTTACCTACGCAAGGATATCGACGATACGGCGGCGGGCAACATCACGTTCGAGAAGGACATCATCCTTGCCGGTCTTGACTCCTCCATCTACTCAGACCGTGACGCCAACGGTTTCGGTCATGAGAACGGGTTCCGCCTGTTCGCCGACGGCACTGCGTGGCTGAAAGACTTGAAGGTGAAGAATGACTCCATGTTCGCCGGTTCCCTATCCTCGCCCATGTTTGCCTCGGGGTTCCCTAACGGGACGGGCTGGATGCTCGCACCGTATATCCGGACCAACGCCGCCGGGATAAACGAGACGAGATACAAGCTGGAGATCGATGATATCGCCGTGCGGGGAACGTTACGGGTCTACGAGTTTATCGTGTCCCAGCTCCTAGGGGAGAATGACAACCGTATCTTCTCCGCGATGATGGAGGTGGACCATTACGACGCAAACTCGGGCAGGATCTACCTCGACACGGACGGGGGACGTTTGTACAACCCGTTCCGGAAAGGTGACATCCTCATGGTCCAGCAGTTCCAAGGCGATCCCACCCTTGAGAACAACTACCAGATGGTGAAACAATACGAGCTGAAGGTGGTGTCGGTGGGCGTAGGCTACCTCTCCGACGGTGAGAACCGTCTGGACTGGCTCACCTTCGAGAACTTCGTGGGCGACCTGTCGCAGGTAACAAAGAGGGATACCTTATGCCGGGTGGACAACCCGGATAACTCCACCCGTAGCGGTATCATCAAGATCACCACGGTGGACGAGTTCGGAACGCCCTACATGGACGTGATCCGGGGGATGAAGACCGACCCTGAGAATTGCGTGAAGGTCCGTATCGGGAACCTGAACGGTCTGGTCACGCCCTATTTCGGAAGATTGGACGGTGACGGGGCGTACGTGGAGAATCTTTACGCCCGTGGAAAGTTCATCCTCTCGGATACAGGAGAGGATGTCAGCACGCTATTCCAAGTGATGAACGGCAAGCTCTCCAGCGAGATGTCATCCATCCGGCACGAGATAGCGGAGAAAGACAACTATCTCACCAACTCGTCCTTCTCCGAGGATATCGTCGGATGGGAGCCGGGCAATGACGTGTCGTTATTCACCGTCAGCGAGCGTTACATCCCGGTGAACGACTCCCTTTACTCGGAGAAAGACCGGATAACCGGTATCGTGCGGGTGTTGAACAGGCTCGCCCTCTGCATCAAGAACTCCACGATCAGGCAGTTGAACGCCAAGCTGTCACGCAGGCCGGAGGGGTTGGTGGAGATGCCGGACGGGACCACGAAATGGCCCACGTTCTATATATCGTTCATGTGCAAGGTCAAGACGGCCGGTACGCTCACCATAGGTTTTCCCGGGCAGGACCTATACGAGACCAAGGCGATGACGCCCACCGACGCATTCGCACAGGAGGAATTTATCGGGGAATGGGACGGGACGGGTGATTTTACCATCTCCCATACCGGGGAGATATTCATCTATAACCTGCTGCTCACGAGCCGGCCGCTGGACGATTTCCGGGTGGAGATGTCAACCAAGCTGGAGCAGACGAACGAGCGTGTGGGAATGTACGCCAACAAGGTGGATAACCTAAAGGGTACGGTGACGGACATGGGGCTGGTGCTCGACAACACGAACGGCACCCTGTCCGCCTACGTGACGAAGACGGACAACAACAGCAAGACGATCACGGACCTCGGCCTACGGATAGACGGGATCAATGACAGCCTGTACCTGTACGCCACTAGCTCGGAGCTCTCCGGCCTCAGAAACGATCTCTCCGCCTCGATTGAGGTGAACGCGAGGAGCATCACGCAAAAGGTGTCGACCACGGACTATAACGGGGACACGGTGGTCTCCATGATCAACCAGACGGCCAGCACGGTCACGATCAAGGGCAACAAGATAGACCTGAACGGCGTACTCATCGACCATAACGGGAAGATCTACGCCAGCCTGATAGACGCAGACAGCATCACCTCGAATATCGTCAAGATAGGAAATTTCGTGTGGGGAGGGAGCGCCTTGGCCGGGACCCCCGGGACCACGTTGATCATCAGCGGGGCAGCGACAATCGGTTTCTCGAACGGATACGCCGCCCAATTCGGGGGAAAGGTCTATATCGACGGGGCGTTATCCTGCAGCTCCATAACGGCCTCCGGGTACGGGAATATCCATTGCGACACGCTAAGCAGCGTCGGGAACGTGTGGTCATCCGGCGATTATTACTGCCGGGGACACCAAGGAGTCTCTTTCGGAACGGACGTGGACCTTGATAAAATACGGTTGAGAGTGGTCGGCGGCATCATCGTCGGCTACCAGAACGAGTGAACCATCATTTAAAACATACGATCATGAGAAAGGAACTAACGATTTTGACAAAGGTCACCAAGGAGGTGACAGGCAGCCTGCCCGGCGGGGAGACGGTAAGGTACTCCGGGGCGTACGAGCCCGGCAAGGGGCTTGGCTCCATATATGCCGCCGTCACGAGAGAGGGCAGGCAGGTACTTACCATCAACCACCAACGCAAGGGGCAGGTCGGTTATAATTTCTCCGCGGGGGATGATTTCAAGACCATGGAGACCGTCATAGGCGAGGTATTGTCGGATATCGATGACCTCTATGACGAGGCGGGCTCGGAGAGCGTGAGGTTTACCGTCGAGAACGGGATCATAACAGGGGTTTCTAACGATTAAAGAATTAACAGTCATGGCAAAAGTGGATTTCAAGAATTTAAGGGTACAGGCGACGATCGAGGGCGATCCCATCATCGTTGACACCCGCAAGGAGCTGGGCAACCTCGTATGGGGGGCGGCCCGTGACATAGCCGTCTCCGATTTTGGCAAGGAGATATATTTCAGTGACGGACCGACCGAGGTCGGCGAGGAGACCGCCAAGGAGATACTGTCGATCCTCGACATGTCCAGCGCCTCCGCGCCCCTGAGACGCGCGCTGATCGAGGCGCTGACGCCCAAGAGACTTCCGGCTAAAAAGGGGAAGTGAGCGCATGGATTTGTCTAACCAGTCAATCGAATAACGAAATGGCATACTCAACCGATGACATCAAGGCGCTCGCCGCCATATTGAAACCCATTATCAAGTCGGCCCTGGAATCCGGATCGACAGGGGTCGGAGACCTGGAGGTGGTGACATCCCTCGATAGCGTATACTCCCTCCCGGCCCTTCGCATGCCGGGAGGGATACATGACGTGGTGGAGGCCCCCCTGTCCTTGCTGCGGGTCAATCTTCGCGTGACGACGACACACGTACAATGGAAACTGGGTAATGGAGAGTGGAAGGACCTGCTCGCCCTGTCCGAGCTGAAGGTGGTCTTCCGGCGTACGGAGAAGCACCTCCAATGGAAGGTTGGCGCCGGGTCATGGGAGGATATCGTCGAGCTGGAGAGCCTCAAGGGGGAGAAAGGCGACCGGGGGGACGCTTTCCGGTACGAGGACTTCACCCTTGAGCAATTGATGGGCCTGAAGGGTGACAAGGGAGACAAGGGGGATAACCTTGAGTACAGGTTGCTGGACAGCTTCCCTTCCCTGGAGGCCCTGAGAGCGGCGTATCCAACGGGGACCGGACAGGACGGTTTCTTCATCGCCGGTGACGGGATGTACGTATGGGACCCGAAGGACGTGGCATACAAGGAGATCAAGCTGGAGGTGGACAAGGTATTCACCTCGGAGATATTCAGGGAGGTGACACCCTCCGGCGGCCGTATCGCCATCGACTTCCTGAAGGCCCCTTACGCCAAGGTGGCGCTCGGACAGGACACCCTCATATATAACCTGGAGATACAGAACACGAGGGAGGGATCATGCGGGAAGGTCATGGTCTACCAGAGCGGCCTCCGGCAGATCGTGCTGAGCAACACGATGAGAGGCACCATAGACCTGCCGCTCAATAGCGATACGATAGCTATACTGAATTACAACCGTGTCGGGGAATATATCTATATCCACACGAGCACCATCATCGGGGACAAGACCTATCCCGGCCCGCAAAAGATCAAGGACTTCCATGTGGTCTACTCGGACAGCTCCTCCTGCACGGTGCAATGGACCGCCCCTTACGCGAATAACATCTACGACAGGGGAACCGAATACGACATGCGATACGCCAACGACCTCGTGGACGCCGACGACCCGAAAGTGTGGGCGGGACTCCGCAAGGTCCCGGCCATCCCGACGCCCGAGAATCCCGGGACGCTGCAGAGAACGACGATATCGGGTCTCGTCCCTAACAGGGAGTATTACGTATACCTGAAAACCATCAAGGTGAATTTCGGGGTGGAATACATATCCGGGGCCTCGGATCCCGTGTACTTCCGCACGGTCGGCAGCGAGGACATGACGAGGGCCTACCGTATCAACCTGACGGAAAGGAACATCATCCCCCAGCTCAGGAATTATCTCACCGACACGGACGGGACCGTCTGCTCGGTAGGCAGGATGGTGGACGAGACCGAGAGGAACGTCTTCCTCGATGACGGGTACCCGGACATGACGAACAAGGGCTACTCGACCTTCTGGTACCAGTACAAGTACAGCCGGGACACCTCGCCTTTCGACATCGTCATAGACCTGTTCTCCGCCTACGTCATAGACAAGATGTTCGTATATACGTCATCCCGGAACAAATTCTCCGTCTACGGCATGAGGGACATGGGCTACGACTGGGAGCGTGTCGGCGAGATCAGGATCGAGTACAACGCTTGGGCGGCATTGGATTTCAGGTCCTGTCAATGCAGGTATATCAAGCTGTCTTGGGATCTCATGGATTTCGGATCGAACTCCAAGCTCCCCGTCATGGGCGAGGGGGCCGAGGGATTCCCGGAACCGGAGTACAACGGGACACTGGAGAGCGTGAGGAACCTGCTGCTTTACGGCCGTCCGGCCTCGACCCGGCCGGAGGGGATCATGTCCCCCCTGCGCCGCTCCACGACCCGCAAGACCGTGGACCAGTTCCTCTGCACGAACGGGCACGCCTACCAGCAAGGGCGCATCCATAGCATGTGCTCCGGCGAGAGGTCCCGCATGTACATCTCCCTCGGCCATTTCGCCGCCTTCGACCCCTCCGGCCAGCCGGTCCCTTACGCCCGGCTAGCCGACATGCGTTTCCGGGTAAGCCGGATACCCTGGGTGAGCGGGAACAACGGGACGGGGGAAAACCTTGTGGAGACCTTGACCAACACGTACAAGAGATATGGATTGAAGCCCTATATCTGCAGCACCGGCGTTTTTGACCCCTGCCTTTACGACAGGTCCCTTACGATCCATAACCGTCCATGCGACGCCTATTGGTACCCGGGAGCGTGGAAGCCGGTGCCCAGGCGCGGTGTCGGTGGCCTTGACAGGTACCTCGGGGTGACGACGGACGCCAATTCCTACAAGACATACGCCAGGCTATGCCAGGCCTTGGCCGCGAAATACGGCAGCGCCAAGGTCGATGGCACGGGTCTCTTCTTCCCGGAGGACGAGTCCGCGGAGACGGGGCTTGACCTTATCAGCGGCATCGAGCCGGAGAACGAGCCGGACGCCAACTGGAACGGCTGGGTGGGCTACGAGCGCGCCGAGGAGTACGCCGCCGTCGTGTCCGCCTCGTCGGACGGCCACGCGGGGACGCTCAAGGACGAGGACGGCAGGGCCATCCCCGGCACGAGATACGGGGGCATCCTGCCCATAGCCGGCGGGACGGCGTCGGTGAACCGGGGATACCTGCAACCCGCCATCCTGCGATGGAAGGCCACACGTACGGATGCCTCGATCCCGGTGGCGGCGTTCTCCATGCACATGTACTTCAGCAATATCGGTAACCAGGGCGGCAGCGACGAGGCCGTGCAATACGGCATCACGTTCGAGGAGGCCATGAACAACGACACGGGGGGCGAGCTACCCAAGGTCTGCGCCTTCCGGGACCGTGTGGCCCCGGACAAGGAGGTATGGCTCACCGAGTTCGGATGGGGCGAGTCGGGAGCCCGGGAGACCGCCAGCAAGTACCAGTGCTACTCGCAGGCAGGCAGGCAGGTTGGGAACTGGACCGTCCCGGACCGGCACCGCTCGGATGTCAAGGGGGCCTGGATCATCCGGGCGTGCGTCCAGATGATGGCGATGGGTGTCGATATGGTCAATTATTACTCCACCGAGTGCGAGGGCAACTATTTCGGGGCCGGGAAGTATGACTCCGGGGCCGGGTTCGAGATGTTCCACTGGAACGATTGTACCGACGATACCCCGGGCGCCAGGGTGGAGGCCATCAAGGCCCATGAGTGCACGTATCCGAGGGGAGGTTTCGCCACGACGGGGCTGTTCGGCCAGCTGCTCGGGAACGGGGCCTACCCGATAACCCGCGCCTACTGGTGGATCGCCACGTTCCGCAACCGTTTGAAAGGTTACGTGTATACCGGGATGAGACATGTCGATACGGATAGCCGTATCGTGATCGCCTGTTTCAAGGAAAGGGACGGGGACAGGGGCGCGTACGTGGTTTACCTGAATGACAGCCAGAACACGGGCGTGGAGGGTGTCGGGATACCCGTTCCCGCCGGCGTGTCGTCGTACAGGCATGTCACCGTCCACGTCCCCGAGATCCCTAACCCGGAGGACGTGCCGAACACGCTGGGATGGGACAAGGAACGTACCGGATTGCCGACTTCCCGCAAGGAGAGATATGTCAACGGGGAATGGGTCGTTCAAAACAAGCCATACCACCAAGACCGCCACATGTCTTACACCAAGGTCCCCGCCTCCTATCCGGAGAATCCCGCCGAGGGTGACGAGATTACCATATTGCCCACGGAGGCGGAGAATCCTTATTTTCCGATAGTCGGGCCTGTACAGGCCAAGGCCAGCCCCCATAAGAACACCCTGTCGGCCCAGCAATACGAGCAGGACCGGGAGAACTGGGAGAGCGAGCCGCAATTGGACAATGACGGCAACGTGGTCTGGACCGTCAAGGGAAACCCGATGTACGCGTGGCGGCAGGTGGACGCCGTATGCGACTACATCGATTTCCATCCGGAGGGTATCCGGGGAAGGACGGGCGACGAGAGAACCGGGGAGGTCATCCGGGGCATGATCCGGACGAACGTGTCCGAGTTCCCGGAGTTCTTTTTCTTTGACGCCATACCCGAGCCGGACTACCGGGGCGAGATCACGGACCTCTCTTCCCGTACGGTATCCTCCTCCGCCATCGAGCTGTGGTGGAACAACACCGGCGTGGAGGATACCGGCTATGAGATATTCGTGTCCGGTCTCCCGGAGACGGGGTATACGTTGCTGAAGACGGTCTGCATAGACGTGGAGAACAAGGCCGTGATATCCGGGCTGCTCCCGGATACCACCTACTATTACAAGATACGTCCCGTCAAGGGTGAAAAGACCGGGACGATGAGCGAGTACGTGTCCGCCAAGACATACCGGGACATCCAGCCGCCGACGGGCTTGCGGGTGGAAAGCCGTACGGCCACGTCCATCAGGCTGGCATGGGATTACGACGCCGGGCAGGTCGCCGATTTCCTCTCCTACGCCATTTATCGGGCTGACGATACGGGGGCGTACGCACAAGTGGGTACGGTTGACGACCAGTCCGTGCAGACCTACGAGGACATGGGACTGGCGGTCGGGCGTGTCTACCGGTACAAGGTACGCGTGTCGGGCCTGAACGGCGTCTCCGACTACACGGGGGAGGTCGAGACAAGGACGCTGCTTCCCGAGGAGGTGACACCCGTGATCCGGAACGCCATCACCGACAAGCTCGGCAGCAAGGTGATACTTACCTTCGACCTCCCGATCGGTATTGTCGGCGGCGGGGCCAAGGCTGGCTTCACGCTCACGGAGGACGGGAACCTCCGGATGGTCCTGTCCGTGACGAGGGACGAGGCCAACCACAACAACCTCGTCCTGTCCATCCCGCAGGACTCACTGGCAGACTATGACAAGAAAACCGACATCCGCGTATCCTACAATGGCCTTGGCGGCATCCTGTCGGATTATGGTGTTACGCTGGAGGGATTCAGGGACGTGAGGGTCGCGAACGTGATCGGCAATTTCACGAACATCAACGCCATCTACCAGATCAACCTGTGCTCCGCCGATACCCCCAAAGTAGCCGATTGGAACAACCTGGCAGGCGAGGGTGACGGGCAGACCGCGCTTGTCGGGATCGTCGATACCTATGGGCGCGTCTCCGGCGTGACGGTCACCCGTGTCCATGACGGCTCATCATTTAAATGGGGGCAGAATTATACCGGGGGTTATTGCGAGATCGAGGATATCCCGGCCTCCGTCTATGGCCCGATGTGGGGCGTATCGCACGGGAACACGAGCTCGGAGGCCGTAAGGGCGAGACTGACGTTCTCCGGCCTCGATAACGAGTACAGGTATACGGTCAAGGCATTCGGCGGTACGAGGTATGGCGGCGACATATCCATCAGGATGCGTATAGGCGACGTGTACACGCCTGTCATACGGGAGCTGGGAAACACGAGGGACATGTTGGCGATAGAGGACGTCTCTCCCGTGAACGGCGGGATAAACGTTGATTTCATCAATCCCACGGAGACCGTCACGGCGAATTACTCGAAGGTCGCGTTCGTGATCGTCGAGGAATACAGGTCCAACGACTCCCCGGAGAACACGGACGTATGGCTGCGTGACGCCACGGTCGTGGAGGAGGAGAACGGCGTGGTCAAGTTCCCGGACGTGACCGTCCACCTGAACTGCGTCGGCGCGGCGACCGCCTTCCGGATCGGCGAGACGCAAGACCTCTCCCCCGTGGACTGGACCGACATCGTGGACGATACGCTGGACGTGCCTTACGTCCTGTCCGGGGGGTTCGGGGAGAAGGCGTTATACGTGCAGGTCAGGAACCTGTACAACGAGAGCAATATCCGTGTCATCGACATAGAGTACAAGGACCCTTACGTGCCCCTCGCCCTCAGGAACGTCTACGTGAACAACGACGAGGCGACCACCTACGGCCGGGACGTGACGGTGATGGCCGACAAGGACGGTGTCCCGACCCATTACCGGATATCGGAGTCATCCGACCTGTCCGTCTCCGGATGGGTGGAATGGCCCGGCCCGAGGGTCTCGGAGGTGCCGTATACGTTATCTGACGGGGCCGGACTCAAGACCGTGTACATGCAGCTGAGGGATGATATCACCGAGTCCACCGTCAAGGTCGATACGATCCAGCTCAAGGTGTTGACGAAGGCCGTGGGAACGATAACGATCCCATTGCCCGACGGTGTCACCGACGCCGGACAGGTCGATATCTCGATCGCCCCGTTGAAGTACAACAAGCGTTTCGCCTTCGGTTACAGTATCGATGACACGTCCATGCAGGCCTATTCCGTGGTGCAGGCGCTGTTCGCCGGCAAGTGGATAGACGACGCGAACTTCTGCCATCTCGGGGCGGACAGGACGACCGGCCATGCCCCGGAACACCCCCTATATTACACGGACGGTCTCGGCACGAGGAGATATTTCGCCGTCGGCAACTATCTCATAACGTTACGCTCCAAGGAGCAATACGGCCACCACCCGCTGGAGGGGAGCGCCGGGGCGTCCAACCCGTACCTGCGTTTCGACGAGCTCAAGGCCATACAGGACTTCGATGGCGAGTGGATGATCCACAACGTGGACGAGACGGTATGGGACAGGACGGACCCGAGATCCATCGCCCGGGGCATGATCGAGGTGAACGACTACATGGAGGCGAACGGCGTTGGCCGGTCCATCATGTCCAGCACGCCGGACGGTAACGAGAACTACCCGGCGGCGGCCCTTGTCTGCGACGATATCAAGGCCATCTGCCGCGAGCGGGGGGCCGGGACCAACCTTGACGTATTGGCGATCAAGGATATCGAGAAGATGCAGACCCCGAGGTACTTCATGGACGACACGTCCGTGGAGAACCTGAGAGGCATACTGGCGAGGACCACCGGCAACAGCGTGCTCGGCCTTTCCGCGCATTGGGGAAGCCTCGGCAGCCACCGTCCGCGCGGGGCGGTCGGCGTGGATGACGGGAACTGGAACAACGTCAGGGAGGTGCTTGAGTACATATACGCCGCCTACGGGGCCGCCGGTACCGACGAGGTATGGTTCGCCAACGACAGCGAGGTATACCAGTACCTGTATCTCAAGAGATACACGTCGATCTCGAAGAGGATCGAGGGTAATGACCTTGTCGTCACGGTGGAGATGCCGAGACTCGATAATTTCAAGTGGTTCGAGACCACGTTGTTGCTGGATATCGAGGCCGGGGCCGCCTCCTCGGACGATGGCGTGTACGGTTTTACATACGGAATGAATAACGGAAAGTTTATGATAAACGTGAACATGATGGACGGCCTCGTCGAGAGGGCCGAGAGATACACCGCCAGGTTCGAGGCCTCGGAGAGCGGGGAGGACATGGATGACGCCCTTTATTTCGTGCAACGGCTCAAGTCGTCCTTGCGGGTGCCGTACATGGCGAGGATCAACGCGTTGATCGCCCCGCCGGTTCTCGTGTCTTTCGCTATCGAGGCCACGGAGACGAGCGATCCGGCCATATCCTGCGCTTACTCGGCGACCGGGAAGGTCACGCGCTACATGATTAGCGAGTCCCCGGATTTCACGGGGGCCGGGTGGCTTGATATCGTCGATAGTCCCATACCGTACCGGTTGTCGAACGTGGAGGGGGATCATACCGTCTATCTCAAGGTGGGGAACGCTTTCGGGGAATCCTCCGTGATGGGCGACTCGATCGCCTACAATCCCCCGGCGTTCGGGCTGGCGGGGATCGTGATCGATGGCGGTGCCGCCAGCACCTCCGACCATACGTTATCCATAGCGTTCAACGTCCTCGGAGTCGACGTGCCGACCATGATGATGCTATCTGAGTCGGCGGATTTCGCGGGTGCGGAATGGCAGGCTTACCGGAACCCGGCCACGTTTACGGTATCCGGTACCGGCAGCAAGACGATATACGCCAAGGTCAGGACGGATACGGGGGAGAGCGGCGTGTCCAGCGCCTCCATCGGGGTGACGGGACTGTCCGCGGTATTGTCCTTCGGGTGGATTTATAGCTCAGGGCTATCCGTGAACTCGTCCTCTTATGACAGCGTGTCGGGAATCACCAAGGTCCGGCTTGATTCCCAGACCTTGGCCGAGATCAACATCTACAATAGGGACGGCAGTACGCTAGGTACTTTCAACGCGTCCGGATTTACCGCAGGGAACTCCTCGTACCAAGGAAACGTCACGGGGGATGATTCCGGCGTGTATCCGGATGACGTGTTGAGAAACATATTGTATAAGCCGAACTCGGTCGAGGCGGGCATCATGGACCTCACCATCCCCGATGGCCGGTATAAGTTCAAGATACTGATCAACACGGTGAGGACGTATGACTTGAGCGAGGCGTCTTACGTGCTTGAGAGCGGCGGTGCCAGCCAGTCATTCCCGTTGAAGACCAGTTACGTGAACAACTTCCATGACCTCTCCGAGCTGGTGGTGGACGTATCTGGCGGGGTCACGCTCACCGTCAAGCCGGGAATGGCGAAGAATGTATTGGTCTTATTGAACGCTATCGAGATTGAGAGACTTTAAGGCAAACATATTAATTTAGACAGTAGCAGACTTGACAACCAAGTCTGCTACTATCTAAAACCCAGAATCAAAATCCATCAACAAAGGATTCGCCTCCTTCAAATCATGTGGCGTATATATATCCGTTATTGATATCGAGGAATGCCTAGCTTGATCACGTACAGACAGGGCATCCACATTTTGGCGAAGCATCATTGTAACTCCGGAATCTTTTAGGGAATAGAACTTATAATCCTTCGGAAACTTTAAATCTCTCATAACATGGGATAACCAATAATCCCTAAACTGTTTCTCGGTTCTTCCACTCTCTCCTGGTTTGAAAGAATCTGAGAAAAGATAATAATTCATCGGATATTGGTAGATTTTCAAATCTATCATCAATTGAATAACCTTTTTATTCAATGTAACCACCGCATCTTTTCGGTTCTTCGATATATCACCACTAACTAAAATCGTTTGATTCTTAAACGATATATCCCTTATTTTCAGCATTGACATCTCTTTAGGGCGAATAAGGCAATAATATTCAATGTAACAGGCTAGCAAGAAATGTTTATTATTCCCCATCAAGTAGTTCCGTAAGCGCTCAAGATCTTTTATAGACAAGACTGTCCTGTTTTTTTGATAATGCCGCTTTCCTAAAACTTGCAAACCCTCGGCCATATTCGTTTTGTGATATCCAGAGCGTACTAGGAATTTACAAAATACACTCAAAACCCTTATGTAGTTATCATGAGTTTTGGCCGTATTGCCGCGATCAATGTATATATGATCCAAAAACTCTTGCAAAAAGCGCTGATCAATCTGGTAAATATACGTAGCCGACTGTTTCAACGACTCATTGTATTTCTTTAGATTCCTGATCTTTGATTGATATTCCACATAAGTAGCTTCTCGGATAATGTCATCATCCAAATATTTTTTCTGTATCCGAAAGAAATGTTCTATGGCATCATCAATAAATACATAAGATAATGCTGATTCCCGCTCAATCCATGGGTTCCAACCTCTTCGAAGTTGTTCCGAAAGACGATTGATCAAATCTTTTGCATAGATCCTCCTCTCTCCTATTTTCGAAATATGATTAAGCTTGATTTTTTTTCGGCGCATCTTTCCCTTTGCTGGATCGAAGGCCATAAATCCGATATACCATTCCACACCGACATATAATTGAGGCGGAGTATAAGCTACGATGCTCAAAACACTCGAACTTTGTTTCCTTTTAGGCATTTTTTTTTAACGTCAATTTTAAATTAAAATCAACGCTAAGACATTTACACTAAAAATCTTACAGACATTTCCTGTCTCAAAATTGTCCCGTTATGTTAAAACGAGGCACTTTGATAACTTATGTCCCATTCCTGTCCCGGGGGTATTAAAACAGTTAAAGGGAAACAGTTGAACATCAACCATTTCCCTTTTTCTAAGTCGGGGTACCAAGATTCGAACTTGGGACCCCCTGCTCCCAAAGCAGGTGCGCTAACCGGACTGCGCTACACCCCGTTTTGCAATTCATAGTGTTTATCTCTGATTGCGGTGCAAAGGTACGCCTTTATTTTAAACTACAAAACTTTTCGGTAACTTTTTTCATGAAAAATATCATTTTCTTGTTGAGTGGATAGAATGGAACTTTGCGTCAGATAGTTCTTATCGTTGGCGTAAATAAATAAAAGGGTTCCATTCTTTATCGTATTAATAATTGGTTTACTGACAGATACAGGCAACGCAGGGCAACCAAAGCTACGTCCTAACCGACCCGAGGAAGCTACCACAGAAGGATCGGAATAAGAGGCGCCATGAATTACAATCGCCCTTTGCTTAGCCAAATCATTTATTCCTTTTTCCAATCCATTTAGGATAAGCGAATAGCCATTCCGGCCTTGGTACGTATTTTCCGTCAGATAAAATCCTAAAGAGCTTTTGTGGGAACCGTTCTCGTTCGAGAAAGAGGTCGCATAATTCCCCCCGCTATTCTTACCGTGAGAAACCAAAGAGGTGTAAAGTATTCTCTTTTGCCGTATATCCAATACAACCATACGCTCCGCCGTAGAAGGTTTAGAGAAATCGATCAATGTAAGGATATCCTTATTTTTCCGATCAATCTTCTCGGAACCTCTAAGCCCCTGCATAAACGCATCGAAACAAACCCATTGATCCAATCGCATCTCCTCATATAATTGGCGCCCCATAACCGCCACAGACGTTGATCCCGTTTCCGGAGATAGGGCACGCAAAACGCCACCGGTTGAAATTGAACCTACAGACAAGACAATAAAAAACAAATACAAGAAAATCCTTCGCATACTAAAAAACAATAACGCCGCAAAGTTATGATTTTTATTCTAATACAAAAACAATCGTCTTATTAACAGGCGCCCAATCGTAAACAAATTGCGCATGCGAAGTCGCGTTTCTCACACACATATGAGACCGTGGTGTCGTTCCCAACGAAGGACTATATTCGATCAACGATTTACGAGGAGCGTTGACCGGTACGCCATGGATATACGCCCCATTCGTAAAACGGTTGGCATAAGGAGCGAATCCGCCAGTCTCCTTGGAACCGTCTACCAAATAGATCATGCGAGACTTTTTTTCTTGGAGAACATACATTCCCAACGGGGTTTCCTGCGCATAAGGAGGACGATGCTGTCCGGTAGTCGCAGGGTTCATGCTACGAACCAACCATTTCGAGCCGACGTGCTCCAAGGTCGCGATATTCTGGTTATGACGATCCACGAAGATCGCCTTATCGAAGACTACCGTATCCCCTATTTGCTTGATATATTTCTTCGGAGCATACCACTCCTCCTCCCCATCGTACACGGTTTGTATACGAGCGAATTTAGAATCCTCATCCATCGCCTTGATACGGACCAAGCTACCGTCACGTCCATAGATCTCGGGAGTCACGGTATCAGTCAGCAAATAAAGCGGGACGGATTGATAGCGTTCTACACCAAGCGTATCGGAAACCCTCTTATAGGCATCTCTCTTGAAGACTTTTACAAGAGGAGCCTCTCCATTCCTGTTTTTATAGTTCTGCAAGATCGCCCATTGAGACGGCTCCCTTTGGATCGACTCCAATAAGGATAATCTTTCTTTCATTTTCTCCCACTGGAACTCCCGTGTCGTATCTTTATAGGGGTAAGTATCTTCTAAAGTATGCTTATCGTAAAGCAGCTCTTTCTCTATTTCGATATGGGGAGGCAAAGTCTCCATGATCACAGCGGAATCCTTCGATATAGAATCCACAGGAGTTAAGACCTCGGTTTGAGCAGGCTCGGTCCTCGGCGTACAATAACTTAGCGTACAAAGGCTCGATATCAAAAGTATAAAAACTGTTCTCGTCATCATTATTACCCGGGATTTATTTGAATATCGTAAATATACGATTTTTTCCAAATAACAGGTAATCTTATCATCTTGTTTACAAAGTAACCGCGCCAAATGACAGAGCTATCCTATATTCATCCTATAATCCATTTACTGCCCGGTATTAATGAGATAATCTTTGTCGTCACATAACAGCAGATAAATGTACTTACCGCAATACATGGTATGGCGGCGACAGTAGGCAAGGCTAAGTCGTGCTTAAACACCGTTACCCACAATCCGAGCCAAAATATATGCATAAGGTACATACCGTAGCTGAGTTTAGACATCTCTGTTATGAGTCGTGGAGATTTCGAATTGCCTATGCAAGTAAAAGCGAGGAACGTACCCGCCGTAAGAAGCACACAGTTAATCGTACAGAAAGCCCATCCGATCTCTATCTCAGGTGTGACAAGAGTTACTCCGGGTATCGCTTGGACATAGAAGGAATAAATCGTCAGCAAGGCACCGACGAGCATCGAGGCGATTCTGATAACCAGACGTTTAGAACGGTTCCATGTAAGATGGACATGTATATAATGTGCCAGTACGAGGTATCCTAAATAACCGGAGAAGTACCACAGTATATGGTATTCGTTCCAAAAACATTGTCCCCACACCTCGCCGAAGCAACGATTGAGATAGGGCATACAGGTCGACAACAGAAACAAGCCGATGAAAAAACGCTCTTCTTTCGCCGTGGCTTTATTCAACCATGGCGATATTACGGGTATAAATAAATAGAGGCTGATCAAAGGGTACATGAACCACAAATGTCCGGCCTGTGAAGGAAAGTTCAAGAATATTCTCGATATATCTTTCAATGATGTCTCGGCATCTATCTGCCCCCACAGCAAGGGTAAAGTGCTGTATAGTATCATAAATATGAAAAACGGCGGTAAGATGCGAATACAACGCTGACGGTAGAATTGCCAAGAGGTCAGCCCTGCCTTCATCGGCGCAAGAAGAAAGGCGGAGACAATTATAAACAATGGCACCGCCATGCGTGAGAAACCATCGTATACGGCTACCCACAACCGATCAGCCTCATTGGCCAGATAAGATTGCGGTCCCACCATATCCGTGGAGCCCTCAGCTCCATAAAAGTTTTCACTGGCGTGGACAACCATGACAAGGAAGCACGCAAACACACGCACGTAATCCCAAAAAACTATACGCTTCATTTTTTGTTTTAGTATTATTATTCGTTAGATGATTTCAAGTTTGTCTTTTTACGCGAAGCATGCATTCAAGAGGGATATATTTCGATGTTTTTCCTGATACTGCTTTATGGCGCACAAAGGTAAAAAAAGTCGGAAAGAATATATACCTTTGTCATATTATAAATGAAATCTAAAATAAAAACATATGAGATCTATTAATGGCGCGGTTTTACGTAGCGCATTTGCGATGGTATTAGGGTTTGTTTTGGTATTATGGCCGGAAGCAGCCATAACCTATCTGGTTATCACGATCGGTATACTATTTATTTTACCGGGGTTATTCGCTATCCTCAGCTATTTCACCCGACCGAAGAACGAGAACGGGGAGAAACCGATGTTTCCTATCGAGGCAGCGGGAAGCGTACTGTTCGGAGCGTGGTTGGTGATCATGCCCGAGTTCTTCGTGAATATATTAATGTACGTACTCGGAGCCTTATTGGTAATTGCCGGTGTACAGCAATTGGTTTCATTGATATCCGCAAGGAAATGGAGCAATGTACCGTTGGGGTTCTACCTGATGCCGGCTTTGATCTTGATAACCGGAGTAATGATTCTTGCCTACCCGTTCGGGGCGGCGGCAAATACATTCGTAATCTTCGGTGTAGCCAGCATTTTCTACGGGGCTTGTGAGTTGATCAACTGGTATAAGTTCCGCAAGCGTATAGAAAATACCGGATTATGATTTCCGGTATTCCATGGGTGATATACCCATATGCTTCTTGAAAAACTTACCGAAAGTGGATTGATCGGAGAAGTGGAGTATATCCGCTACTTGCTGAACCGTGGCTTGCGGGGCCTTCAACAGCATCTTGGCCTCGACGATCAAGGCGTCGTCAATCCATTTATTCGCTGATTTACCCGTTAGCTCTTTCAAGATAAGCGAAAGATACTGTGGGGTAATAAATAATTTCTCGGCATAGAAAGTAACGACGTGCTGCTCCTTGCAATGCTCGAAAAGCAATTGCAGGAACTGCTCGAAAAGCTCCTCCTTCCGGGAGAGTGTAGGTGCCGTCATCAGCTCCTTCTTACCCATAAAGATATTAGCCAACTCGATAAAGAAACCGACTAAGGCGTTTTGGAGAGCCTCCTTCTGGAAAAAATGGGTACGCAGCTTCATCTTTTCCCGTAAGATTGAGAATTGGCCGGATATATGCTCAGTCTCCTCGGCACTCATCGCAGCACATGGATTCTTACGGATCTGCATATAATGCACCATAGAGTTCTTTTTCCCTGCCGGGGTAGTATATCCATCCAGAAAAGATCTGGACACGATCAACAAACGCCCTCTCAAATCTTTGCTCACTTTCGATACCTGTATGATATGAGTCGGCATCAAGGTTATAAACGTATTCTTCTCTATCTTATATGGAATATAGTCTACCGAGATATCGGCAGTACCTTCCTGTACCAAGATCATCAACAAAGCATTTAAACGCATCGGGGTGGAATGCTCCAGCCTTTTTTCCTCGTAATTAATCAAATCTCCATTCAGATCCGCTATCGATAAATCATCTTGAAAGTTGTCGCTGGACTCAATTCCCTTGATTAACTCAGTGACTTCAATTAAAGGTAAATTTTTCATATCTATCTGTAGATTTTTATTATCACCTCGGACAAAGATAGAAATAAAAAGCCAAAGACCACCCACTATTTCGTTTTTAACCAATTTTCATCCAAAATTGAACGAATAACAAGAATTTTTGACAATATCCTGTTTCATTCCATACCAATACCGTAACAGTATAAACCTTTCTGGTTTTCTAAATATATCAGACCTTTGCGAATAGATTCGACGGGAATATCCGGTCATTGGTCGATTCCAACGGACGAGTCAGCGCTTTTTACTTGTATACGGGGATTGCCCCGGCTACTTTTGACGTAACAAAAACGAATATGATAAAAGAACAGATTATTAATACGGCGTTCGATCTTTTTTCTCAATATGGCATCAAGAGTGTGAGTATGGATGATGTAGCGAAAGCGGCTGGTATCTCCAAGCGCACACTTTACGAGTCGTTCGAGGACAAGGAAACCTTGCTGATCGAGGGGATCGATCACAATTCCGAATCGCTCGGACAATATCTGACGGGACTGGAAAAAGAACCTTTCAATGCCTTGGAAGTAATCCTGCTTTTCTATGAGGAGATGATGAAAAACCCGAGATGGTTCAACGAGAAGTTTTACGAGGACTTGAAGAAATATCCGAAAGCCCAACAAAAAATAGAGATGAATAAAGCGAGAATGGGTAAGAGGTGTATGGACTTGTTCACACGGGGCGTTAAAGAGGGCGTGTTCCAAGAGGGGATCAACTTCGAGATCATGGCCTTACTGGTGAAAGAGCAGACGAAGATGTTGCGGCCTTCCAATGTCTTCTGCAAGCATTCCATCACCGAGGTATACAACACGATCCTCCTCACATTCCTGAAAGGGATCAGTACCGAGAAGGGAAGAGCGATCCTAGACCGATTCGATCTCAAACAATCCTATGATTTATAGCGAACACTTAATGAGTTTAATCACAGACAAAATCTATCCTAAATGAAACGATTATTGATGAGTAGAAAAATGATGTTGGTCACATTTATGGTATTGCCTTTTCTGGCGGCGAGACCGGTTCTGGCTCAAGACACCCTGAAACTGGATCTTGGGAAAGCGCTAGAGATCGCCCTTAGCGAGAACCCGACCGTAAAAGTTGCCGATAAAGAAATACAGAAGAAAAAGTACGCACGTAAAGGCTCGTACGCTTCTCTATTTCCGCAGATCAGTTTTGCGGGGGACTACAACCGTACCTTGAAGAAACAGGTGATGTATATGGATTTCGACATGGGTGACATGGGAGGCGGCAGCTTGCCCGAAGGCACGGACATGTCGAGTATGGACGAGGGTTTCGAGGTAGGGCGTAGCAACAACTGGAGCTTGGGCTTCAACGCTTCCATGCCACTGGTGAACGCCTCCTTATGGAAAAGCTTGAGTATCTCGGCCTTAGACGTGGAATTGGCGGTGGAGCAAGCTCGCTCTTCTAAGATAGCGATGGTGAACCAAGTGAAAAAGAGCTTTTACGCCGTCCTTCTGGCAAGCGACTCTTACCGGGTATTCAAGCAAAGTTACGACAATGCCATGGAGAATTATCTGGATATCAAACGGAAGTATGAACAGGGAACCGTAGCTGAATACGACTTGATACGTGCCGATGTGACGGTAAAGAATACAGAGCCTAATCTGTTGCAGGCAGAGAACTCCCTTACCTTGGCTAAATGGCAGTTAAAAGCGTTATTGGGTATGGATCTGGATTTAAATATCGATTGCGACGGGCAACTGACGGATTTCAAGTCCAGCCTCTTCGCCGACTATCTATCCACGGATACAACCTTATCCGAGAATACCGACTTGAAACAATTAGACCTTCAGGCGGAACAGCTAAAAAAGACGCTGGTCATGCAGAAATTCGATTATCTGCCGACCTTGTCGCTGACCGGTCTATATCAATGGAGTGCCATGAACAATGACTTCAAGTTCAAGAATTACAGATGGAACCCCTATTCGATGATCGGTATCACGTTATCGGTTCCTATCTTCTCCGGAGGTAGTAAATTTTATAAGGTAAAGCAGACGAAAGTCTCCATCGACCAATTAAACCTGCAACGGGACGATACCAAGCGTAATTTGCAGTTGGCCGTTAAACAGTACATAGATAATATGAATACCTGTATCAAGAAGTTCGACGCCGCCCAAAAGGGAGTCGAGCAAGCGGAACGGGGATATATGATCTCGCAAAAACGGTACGACACCGGAGCCGGTACATGGCTGGAGATGAACGATGCCGAACTTGCCTTGACGCAGGCCCGGTTGAACTTCAACCAATCTATCTACGACTATATGGTAGCGAAGGCAGATCTGGAGAAAGTATTGGGTAACGGACAGATGAATTGAAAATTAAAAATTGAAAGTTTAATAGATAATAATTAGGAACAATTATATGAAGACAAGTCAAATGCTGAAAGTAATACCGATAGCTACATTGGCCCTGCTGATGTCTTGCTCGGGTAATAAGAGTGAGGAAGCCACGGAAACACAGAATGAGAAAGTAAAGGTGAAAGTGGAGACGGTCTCTGTTCAAGACGTGGAGCAACTCAGTGAATTTACCGCTACGGTGGAAGCGAATATCAAAAATAATATCGCTCCCCAAACCCCATTCCGTATCGAGAAAATCTTCGCCGAGGTAGGCGACCATGTAAAAGCCGGGCAGTTATTGGCCAAGATGGACGCTACAAGCCTAAAGCAAGCGAAGATACAATTGGATAACCAAGAGATCGAGTTCAAACGTATCGACGAGTTGTATAAGGTAGGCGGTGCTTCCAAATCCGCTTGGGATGCCCAAAAGACTTCCTTGGAAGTGGCTCGCGAGACGTATAAAAACTTGGTGGAGAACACCCAATTGCTAAGCCCGATCAGCGGAGTCGTAACCGCCCGCAACTACGATAGCGGCGATATGTACAGCGGCGGAAACCCCATCTATACGGTAGAGGAAATCCGTCCGGTCAAATTAAAGGTGAATGTCTCCGAGAGTCTTTTTACGAAAGTGAAGAAAGGCCATGAGGTAGACATCCGGCTGGATGTGTACGGAGACGAGGTTTTCAAGGGTAAAGTCAACTTAGTTTACCCGACGATCGATCCCGCTACCCGCACGTTCCCCGTGGAGATCAAGATCGCCAACTCGGATGAGCGAGTGCGACCGGGTATGTTCGCCCGGGTGACAATGAGTTTCGGCCATATGGATCACGTGGTGGCTCCGGATCGCTCTATCGTAAAACAATCAGGCGCCGGCGACCGGTATATCTATGTATGCAAAGACGGCAAGGTATCCTACCAGAAGGTGGAGCTAGGACGCCGTATGGGTGATAAATATGAGATCATATCCGGAGTGGAGGATGGCGACCAAGTGGTTATCACCGGGCAAAGCCGCCTGACGAACGGTATGGAAGTTGAAATCGAAAACGAATAACAGACTATGAGTTTATATGGAACAGCGGTAAGAAAGCCCGTATCGACCGCCCTTGTATTTGTGGCGATCGTGATCTTCGGACTTTTTTCCTTAAGCAGGTTATCAGTGGACTTGCTTCCGGAGATAGAGACGAACACCATCATGGTGATGACGGCCTATCCCGGCGCCAGTGCTTCGGATATCGAGATGAATGTTTCGAAGCCCTTGGAAAACGTGTTGAATAGCGTAAGCGACTTGAAGCATATCACGTCGCAATCCCGTGAGAATATATCGATCGTAACGTTGGAATTTAATTATGGCATCGATATCGATGTCGCCACGAACGATGTCCGCGACAAACTGGACATGGTGGAGTCTTCCCTACCCGATGACGTAGAGAATCCGATCATTTTCAAGTTCGGTACGGATGATATCCCCATCTTGATCCTTTCCGTGACCGCGGAGGAGAGCACGAACGCTCTTTACAAGATCTTGGACGATAAGGTATCCAACCCATTGGCCCGTATCAGTGGCGTGGGTGCCGTGTCTATCTCCGGTACGCCGATCCGTGAGTTGCAAGTGTACTGCGACCCGTACAAGTTGGAGGCTTACGGCCAGACCATCGAAGGTATCTCTACCATCATCGCACAAGAGAACCGGAATACACCGGGAGGTAGTGTAGATATCGGCTCTAATACCTACTCCTTGCGTGTTCAAGGAGAATTCACGGACGCTAAGCAGATGCTAGACCTAGTGATCGGTAGCCAGAACGGAAAGAACGTATATCTGCGTGACGTGGCCCGTGTAGAGGACAGTATCGAGGAACGTGCGCAAGAGACGTTCAACAACGGCACGAAAGGTGGTATGATCGTCATACAGAAACAGTCCGGAGCGAACTCGGTGAACATCGCCAAGAAGGTACACCAGAAACTTCCAGAGATACAGGCTAGCTTACCCTCAGACGTGAAGCTGGACGTAATCATGGATACTTCCACGAATATCTTGAATACGATCGATAGCTTGAAAGAGACGATCATGATTACCTTTATCATCGTTATGTTGGTGGTATTCGTGTTCTTGGGACGTTGGAGGGCCACGTTTATCATTATCTTGACCATCCCGATCTCCTTGATCGCTTCTTTCGCTTATTTGCTGGCCTCGGGTAATACGTTAAACATTATCTCGTTGAGCTCACTTTCTATCGCTATCGGCATGGTGGTGGACGACGCTATCGTGGTATTGGAGAACGTAACGACCCATATCGAGCGGGGTAGCCAGCCGAAACAGGCCGCCGTACACGCCACGAACGAGGTGGCTATCTCGGTTATCGCCTCCACCCTTACGATGTTGGCGGTGTTCTTGCCGTTGACGATGGTTACGGGTATGGCGGGTATCTTATTTAAGCAGTTAGGATGGATCGTTAGTATCATCATGATCGTTTCTACGGTAGGTGCCTTGACATTGACCCCGATGCTTTGCTCACAGTTATTACGCCAGCAACCGGAGAAGGGTAAATTGTACCGGATGTTCTTCACGCCTATCGAAAAGGGATTGAACGCCTTGGATCGCGGTTACGGACGCTTCTTGAACTGGGCCGTACGCCACCGGAAAACGGTGATCGTAGGCGCTACGCTGATCTTCATCGGCAGTATGATGCTGATACCGGTCATCAAGACGGAATTTTTCCCGACACAAGATAACGCACGCATCGGTATAACGATTGAGTTGCCGATCGGTACACGGCAGGATATTACCCGTGAGTTAGCTCTCGACATCGACAAGAAGTTCCGTGAGAAATATCCGGAGATCCTGATCAGTAACTTCACGGAAGGTACGGCGGATACGGATAATACCTTCGCCCAGCTAAGCAATAACGGTACGCATATCATCGAGTTCAATATAAACCTGACTAGCGTGGGCGACCGTGAGAGAGGTCTTACCGAGATTTGCGAGTTGATGCGGCAGGACTTAGCCCAATACAGCGAGATCAAGAAATTCGAGGTACTCGCCGGAGGGCAGGAAGGTTCTATGGGTGGAGAGACCTCGGTTAACATCGAGATCTATGGTTTTGATTTCGCCCAGACGGATGCCGTGGCGAATGAGATCGCCCGTCGTATGAGAAATGTAAAAGGATGCTCGCAAGTAAATATCAGCCGTGAGGATTATATCCCGGAATACCAGATCGACTTCGACCGGGAGAAACTGGCCATCAACGGGCTGAACGTAACAACCGCCTCCATGTATCTCCGAAACCGTGTAAATGGTTCCACCGCTTCAAAATATCGTGAGGATGGAGATGAGTATGATATCAAGGTACGTTACGCCCCAGAGTTCCGTGAGTCCGTAGAGGATCTTGAGAATATTTTGATCTATAACAATGAGGGCAAAGGCATCCGCATCCGTGATTTAGGCAAGGTAGTGGAACGTATGACTCCCCCGACCATCGAGCGTAAAGACCGTGAGCGTGTGATCACCGTATCTGCCGTAGCGGGTAAGGGAGCGGCATTGAGCGACTTGGTTGCCGCCGCCCGGAACGAGTTGAAACAAATGGATATCCCATCCGACGTAAGTTGGCAGTTGGGTGGAACATTCGAAGATCAGCAGGATACATTTACCGATTTGGGCATCTTGATGGTATTGATCATCATCTTGGTATTCATCGTGATGGCTGCCCAGTTCGAGTCGTTGGTAGACCCGTTCGTGATCATGTTCTCTATCCCGTTCGCCTTTACAGGTATCGTATTGGGATTGGCGGTCACGCAGACACCATTGGGCGTTATGGCTTTGATCGGCGTGATCATGTTGATGGGTATCGTGGTTAAGAACGGTATCGTGCTGATCGACTATACGATCTTATGCCGGGAGCGTGGCATGGGTATTATCACGTCGGTAGTGACTGCCGGTAAATCCCGTCTCCGTCCGGTATTAATGACAACGTTGACGACCGTTTTGGGTATGATCCCGATGGCGGTGGGAACCGGCGAGGGTTCCGAGATGTGGCGCTCGATGGGTATGACTGTGGCTTGGGGTCTTTCCGTATCCACCTTGATTACCTTGATTATTGTTCCGACGGTCTATGCCGTATTCGCCGCCAACGGCGTAAAACGAAGACGCCGTAAAATAAGGAAGGCATTACGAAATAATTAATTATCTTTGCGTACCATAGGGAAGCTGAGGCCAAGCAAACCTCGATGGGCATTGTTAGGTCATAACAATGCCCATTGTAAGGTGCTTACGATGCCCATTATAAGCAGGCTTGAATGCCCATCGTAAGAAAAGCTTCCCTACGGATATGCGATCTCATAAAAAACAACTATATGAAAGCGATATTTATATCTTTCAATCAAGCGTATTACGAAGCTATCGTCAGTATCATGGACCGTAATAACCTTAAAGGTTTTACCTATTGGGATGTCGTGCAAGGACGGGGAAGTAAAACAGGCGAGCCACATTACGGCAATCACGCTTGGCCTACCTTGAATTCAGCTATCCTTACGATGGTAGAAGACGAGAAGGTCGATCATTTTCTGGAAATCCTACACAACTTAGACAAGGAAACGGAAGCGCAAGGGCTTCGGGCCTTCGTCTGGAATATAGAGAAAACCATCTAACTTAATTTTTCGAAACAACTATATTAATCTATTGATATGGACAAATCAATCCTGTTTACACCCGGTAAGATCGGTCCGCTAACACTTAGGAACCGCACGATCCGGGCCGCCGCATTCGAGAGTATGTGCCCGGGAAACGCTCCCTCGGAGCAGTTATTCAACTATCACACATCCGTAGCCGCCGGAGGGATCGGCATGACGAACATAGCTTATGCCGCCGTGACGCAAAGCGGCTTGTCGTTCGAGCGTCAGCTGTGGATGCGTCCGGATATTATTCCCGGCCTCCGCAAGCTCACCGACGCTATCCATAAAGAGGGAGCCGCCGCTTCCATCCAGTTAGGCCATTGTGGTAATATGTCGCATAAGCGGATTTGCGGATGCACGCCTATTTCAGCGTCCAGCGGTTTCAACCTCTACTCTCCCACGATCGTACGAGGTATGAAACAATCCGAGATCGCTTCCATGGCTCGTGCCTACGGTGAGGCCGTACGATTGGCACGTGAGGCAGGTATGGACGCTGTCGAGATCCATGCCGGGCATGGTTATCTGATCAGCCAATTCCTTTCCCCGTATACCAACCACCGGAAAGACGAATATGGAGGAAGCCTTGAGAACCGTATGCGCTTCATGAGAATGTGTATGGAAGAGGTGATGAAAGCAGCAGGTTCCGACATGGCCGTAACCGTAAAGACCAATATGCGGGACGGGTTCAAGGGAGGACTTGAAATAGACGAATGCCTAGAAGTAGCCCGTACACTCCAAGACCAATGCGGAGCGCATGCCTTAGTACTAAGCGGCGGATTCGTGAGCCGTGCCCCCATGTATGTAATGCGGGGAGAAATGCCGATCCGTACGATGGCGTATTATATGCCTCGCGGCTATCTACCGATTGGAATCCGCATGGTAGGTAAATATATGATTCCCTCGGAACCGTTTAAGGAGGCTTACTTCCTTGAAGATGCGTTGAAATTCCGCAAAGCCTTACATTTACCTCTTATTTACGTAGGAGGATTGGTCTCCAGAGACAAGATCGAGGAGGTACTGAACGACGGGTTCGAGTTTGTGGCCATGGCACGTGCCTTGGTGAACGAGCCGGGCTTCGTCAACCGTATGAAAGAAGACGAGCACGCTCGTTGCGATTGTGGGCATAGCAACTATTGTATCGCCCGTATGTATAGTGAGGATATGGTCTGTCATAAGAACGTGAAAGGTCTTCCGGAATGTATCGTACGTGAAATCAAAAGGCTTGAATATAAATAATGGAAAAGAAATGGGCTTTAGTCACGGGGGCCAGCTCCGGAATAGGTCTCGCCTATGCCGAGGAACTAGCCTCACGAGGCTATCAGTTAGTGATCGTCAGCAATGAGGAGCAGGCGATCCGGGAGAAAGGTGAGTTTCTCTCCGAGAAATATGGTATAGAAGTTTTGCCGCTTTATCGTGATTTGGCGATCCCCGGGGCGGCCAAGGAGCTATATGATACTTGCCAAGAGAAAAACATCCCAATAGAGGTATTGGTCAATAACGCCGGTATGTTTTTTTTCTGCGAGACCTTACAAGCTAAGGCCAACATCGTCGAGAAAATGCTCTACCTCCACGTGACCACTCCTACCCAGCTTTGTTATTATTTCGGGCAAGAGATGAAGAAACGGCGTCATGGATATATCCTCAATATGTCATCCCTATCTTGTTGGCTACCTTATCCGGGAATTACGCTGTACGCTTCCACCAAGCGATACTTGAAAAGCTTCTCCCGAGGCTTGCGTTCAGAGTTACTGGATTATGGAGTAAGCGTAACCGTACTTTGTCCCGGCGCCGTCGCCACGAATTTATATAACCTAAGCGACAACTTAAAGACCTTAGCGATCCGCCTAGGTATCATGATGCGTCCGGAAAAACTGGCTAAAAAAGGGATTAATGCCTTGTTTCACCACCGGGCTTCCCTATTACCGGGCCTCTTCAACAAAATATGCACACCCCTCGTAATGCTCCTCCCCCACGGCCTTGTCCGTTGGATCATGCGAACCACGAAATTAGTGAAGCTAGATCGATAATCCGACAAATAACATGCGAAATATTTGTCACATCAAACAAAAATCGTATCTTTGCACCGCTTTTTAGCCCCGTACCGTGTGATGGGAAATTAGGAAGCAAAATAACTAATTTTGAGTAACACAAAAATTAAAGAAAATGAAGACATTTGAGTTAGAAGGAAAAGGAAGAGAGATCGTCGCTCGTTCCGCTGATCAGAAAAGAGCCTTGAAGGCAATGCGTAAGAACAATGAAATTCCCGCTGTATTATACGGTGGCGAAAAAGTAACTCACTTCACGGTTACAAAAGAAGCCGTTCGTAAGTTGGTTTACACTCCGGAGATTTTCGTTGTTGAGTTAAGCATTGACGGTAACAAGACGATGGCAATCGTTAAGGACATGCAGTTTCAACCTGTAACTGACGAAATCCTTCACATGGACTTCTTGGAAGTATCTAAGGACAAAGCCGTAGTAATGGAAGTTCCGGTTGTTTTGGAAGGTCACGCAGAAGGTGTTAAAGCCGGTGGTAAGTTGTCTCTTCAAATGAGAAAACTGAAAGTGAAAGCTATATACGATCAAATCCCTGAAAAGTTGACGATTAATGTGGATCACCTTGGCTTAGGTAAGACTATGCAGGTAGGTGCTTTGCACTTCGAAGGTCTTGAATTGATGAACGCTAAAAACGCTGTTGTTTGCGCCGTTCAATTGACTCGTGCCGCTCGTGGTGCTCAGGCTAAAGGATAATCTGAGGTAAAAACATTATTACAATACATGAAGGGGAGGATATTCATAGAATGTTCTTCCCCTTTCTTTTATAGATTCGAGGATAATGAAATATTTGATAACAGGACTTGGTAATATCGGTTCCGAATATTGGGGAACCCGCCATAATATAGGTTTCCGGGTTGTCAACCATCTGGTAGAGAGCGTAGGAGGCAATTTCACTGAGGAGCGATACGGGGCAATCGCACGCATACGGGTGAAAAACTGTGACTTGATCGTGCTAAAGCCGAATACCTTTATGAACCTCAGCGGCAACGCCGTTCGGTACTGGTTGCAAAAAGAGAACATTCCCGTGGAAAATCTATTGATCGTCGTAGATGATCTGGCATTGCCATTCGGAACCTTACGTCTGAAACCAAAGGGTAGCGACGCCGGGCATAACGGGTTGAAGAATATCGCCCAGTTATTGAATACGCAGGAATATTCCCGCCTTCGTTTCGGCATAGGCAGCGATTTCCCACGGGGCGGACAGATCGATTACGTGCTAGGGAAATTTCCCCCGGAGGAATTGCAATTGATGCCAGAGATATTGGATCGTGCGACAGAGATCATCAAGAGCTTCTGCCTCGCCGGCATCCAGATTACGATGAATCAATTTAATAATAAATAAAAAGAGACTGAGAATACAGATATGAACGAGGTACGTATCGATAAATGGATGTGGGCGACCCGTATCTTTAAGACCCGCACGATAGCCGCAGAAGCTTGCAAGAAAGGGCGTATCATGATAGGTGGAGTAACGATCAAACCTTCCCGCATGATCAAGGTTGGCGATGTGATCCAAGTGCGTAAACCGCCGATCACCTTCTCTTTTAAGGTAATCGGATTGATCGAGAATCGTGTGGGCGCGAAGCTCGTCCCGAATTACTTGGAGAACGTGACAACCCCGGATCAGTATGAGATTCTGGAGATGAACCGTATCTCCGGTTTCGTGAACCGTGCGAAAGGTCTCGGACGTCCTACCAAGAAAGACCGTCGTGAACTGGAGCAATTCACTGAGCCGGAATTCATGGATGACGGATTCGATTTCGAGTTCGACTTTGGAGAAGAGGAAGAGTAGTAAGCATGCTGATTTCCATTTAATTACATTTACCAATATTTTCATCAAGAAGTAAAAGTATTTTCACCTAGAGGTAAAACTGTTTACATACTGATGTAACGACATTTACCTCTAGAGGAAAAAACATTTACCATTAGAGGTAAATGGCGTTACAACGGTATGTAAACGGCAATTATCCCTATTGATTCTCCTCGGAAAGCAGATTCCCCTCCTCATCCCAGCTACGCCAGACACCAGATTTCTTCCCTGCCGTATAGAACATCTCATACAACAAATTTCCCTTATCACTCCAGATACGCCAAGGGCCGTCCTTTTGCCCTTCCTTATAAGAAGCCAGGCCGATCAGCTGGCCGTTCTCATTATATGTACGCCATTCTCCGTGAAAGATCCCATGATAATAGGAACGCACCTCGGCGATCTTGCCACTCGGATAATAAATCACGTAAGTTCCCTCCGGACGGCCATCTTTCAAATATAACTCCATCTTAAGCATACCATCGTCATAAAATTCCGTATAACGACCCGTATATGGAGTGGTTTGCGTGGCATCGGTATAATACTGTCCTTCGCTTAAAACCAAGTCTTGCGCTTGTACGGTCCATGAGGCCCCCGCCATAAAAGCAGAAAATAACAATAGCTTTTTATTCATGATACATTCTTATCTAAATTATATGCGAAAAGACACCGAGGGATCTTTCCGGATACCTCAGTGCCCCAAACAAATTCACAGCCTATTCAAAGTCAAGCTAAATTAATATTCAGTGTTATTCGGATCGAAGTTGGTCCAGTTAGCGGCCCAGTCATTCTTGCCATCAAAAGCTCCCTTATAAGATACCTTCTCGAAGAAAGCGTCGTTCAAAGCCGTATCAGAGAAATCCGCTCCGTCAATCTTATCCGCTACGATCGATGTATAGTCACCATCTTTAGCGATGATATCATTGCTGGAAGCGTAAGTAAGGTTGCTCAAGTCTGCTGTCTGAAAGTAATTTTGGCTAGTTTCATCCTTGAAATTCTCCCACATACCGGCGAAGATCACATTCTTAACAACCGCACCCACATTTGCGTTTTGCAGATACAAACCGTATGGCCAACCCACGAAAATCGAGTTATACACATTCAAGGAAGAGTTACGGCGGATGTGCATAGCGGCTTGGAATGATCCACCCTTAGCGCCATTAGCCGCGTCTTCCGTAACATAAAAGATATCATTTTCCGTTTTACCAGCTGATTCACCATAGAACGGACCGATCAAGGTCACGTTAGAAAAGACCGGAGTGGTAAGTGGAGTATTATTGGAACCATCAGCGTCGTTATCAGACTCGAAGCCATTGGACTTGGACGTATCAGCGTGCTTCGGGTCGCGAACGCCTAACAAGAACTGCAATTTACCTTGGAATCCATAGTCCGTATCAAACTCATCATCCCAACCTTTGTAAGCAATCAGGTGTTTTGCGTTTACCGTACCGCCAAACCACTCGAATGAGTCGTCGCCACAGAAAGAGACCTGCACGTATTCGATCGTAGTGCCACGGCCAACACCACCGCAAGTCAAACCATTGATCTCCTTATTTGGCTCCAATGGATAACCGGCGAACTCGATACGGACATATTTCACGATACCGGAGTTATCTTCCGGATCCTTTCCACCGTAGTAAGAACGAGGACCGCCCTCTATCTGAGCCTCGCCAGCCGTATTATTCACGATAGACTTGCCACAAAGAATCAAGCCACCCCAATCACCATAGGTACGAGAAGCTTTCGGTTGGTCGGAAGTGAACACGATCGGTTTCTCCGCCGTACCCTCGGCGATGAGCTTTCCGCCACGCTCGACGATCAAGGAGCCTTTAGACGATTTCTCCCCCTTGATTACCGTTCCCGGCTCGATCGTCAAGGTCACGCCATCCGTCACATATACGAAACCTCTCAACAGGTTGTTATCAGCAGCCTTCAAGGTCATATCCGAGGTAATCTCACCTTCCAATATAACATCTTGAGTTTCCTCTACAGGCGGCTCTACATTTACGAGATCATCATCGTCGCCACAAGCGGTTGTTCCAAACATCGTGGCCATACAGAAAGCGGCGGCCACACCTTTTAATAATAACTTGTTCATAAGTAAACGAATTTAGTTTATATGAGTGAATTCAAATTAAAACTTCACGGCTACACCTAGATTCACGGTCACACCCGGACGATAGCTACGGATTAATTGCTCAACCTCCCGTTTCTCTCCGGAAGCCTCTGTTAACTCTAGGAATTGTTTATATTCTACTTTTGAGTTCAATAGATCTTTTACGCCTCCCTTGACCTCCACGTATTTACCGATCTTCTTCGAGAAACTCAAGTCCAAGGAGTTACGGGGCATCTCATAGATATCGGGAATATCATCGTTCGGGTTCTGCTTCGGTACGCCTACCGTCTCAATACGCTTGCCAATCCGGTTATACAAGGCGGAGGCTGAGATTCCTGCGTTGTCATTCTGATAGAATAAGCCCGTATTGATCAAGTAAGGGGATTGCCCCTGCATCGCACGATCCCGCTCGAAAGAGCCCTCGGCGAAATACACCCTACTATGGATATAAGCCCCGTTGAATACGAAGCTCAAGCCTTTCAGACCGATAAAGTCCAGATTCTTCTTGATATCCAGCTCCACGCCGAAAGCATTCGCATGATCGGCGTTGTGGTATGTGTACTGCAATCCGGAACCCGCTTCCATATAGGTTTGCTCGATCGGATTATCGAACCGTTTGTAGAAACCGCCGATCGTCACCGTCTCACCCGGAGCCGGGTAAAATTCATAACGCAGATCCATATTATTCGCATAAGCGTTCTTCAAGTTTACGTTACCCGTGATATTCGCATCTAAGGCGAAATCATAATATACGTAAGGTACGATCTCCCGGAACTCCGCCCTATTCACGGAACGTCCATAAGCCAAGCGTACTTGGTGCTTCTCATTCAAATTATAAGCGATGTTGACGGAAGGAAAGAAATCCGTAGCGTTCTGATCCAGATGCACCGGTTTTATACCGTCCGACTCATAACCATCTAATTTCAATTGATAGTACTCCATACGTACACCTACGTTCGCATTCAGCCTCTCTCCCCAGTTCAGTTTAGCGGCTACGTAAGCGGCACCCAGCAGATTATCGGAAGTATAAGAGTCGCTCTTGTTCGTACTCTCTTTCATATAGATACGATCGGTCGATATATTTGCGTCCGAGAAGACCGAGCTGTAGTCCCATTCGGCAAAACGGTCATAACCACTTCCCAGCATATTATAGACAAAACGACGGGCATCAAAGTTACGTTTCTTAAACTCTCCATATACCCCCGTGTTCAAGACAGGGGTAAACATCTCCGAGACGGCGAACTTATGCTCGTAATTCAAGGCGGCGGAAGCGCTGTTATCTTTCAAGTCTTGATAATAACGAGTCGGGTCGGACACGTAATAACGAGAGTCACCATCCGTCGTACTCTCCAAAGATTTTACCACCTTGCGATCCGGTTCCTTGTAAGCGGCGAAAGCATAACCTAACGTCCAATCCAGTTTATTCATATCTTCTCTCAATTTATGCTCCCCGCTTAGCTGGCCGGAATAGGTAGTGCGTCCGGTATAAAGGGATTCCCATTTCCGGATATTTTGGTCGGAGTAGAAATCCGTTCCCTCTCGTTGCGATAAGGAAGAGGTTCCACGCTGGTTGAAGAAATTCCTGAACTCATATTTGCTCGTTCCCTTCATCAACGACCAGTTGAACAAGGCTCCTAATTTTGTCGTATTCTTATATTGTACATCATCGTAGCGGTAACGGTATGAGGATTGATCCTTGGCCATGTCGTACGAGAGGTAGTTGTTGTTTTTCATCTCGTAATAATCATAGCCCGTGCTATAGTTCACACTGGTGATATTACCGATCTTCATGTCACCGATATCAAAGGTACGATTCATCGTGAACGTCAGTTTCTGTTCCGGCATCGCCGTGAAATGACACACGTTCCATCCCGTATTCGCCCGCTTCGTAAACGCCGCCGCATCCGCTGCCGATATGTCGTTCAAATGAGATGGGGCGTTCGAGGGTAACATTCGGGAGCCAGCGCCAAAGCCCAGATAATCCAAGGCGGAACCTTTCGTCAGTTGGAAATCTCGGAAAGCGGAGTTTGTATTAAACCCGACTTGATAGGAGACGTTGAGCGTATTACCCTCGGGAATATTCTTTGTCAGCACCCGTACGAAACCTCCGGAGAAATCCGCCGGCAATTCCGCCGAGGGGCTTTTATAGATCATCATATTATCGATCAAGGAAGAGGGCAGCACGTCGAATGAGAAAGCACGACTATCCGTCTCGCTGGAAGGAGTCGTGGCATTGTTCAGCCATACATTATTATAACGTTGCGCCAGACCCCGGACCACGATGAAACGGTCGTCCACGATGGTGATTCCCGGGATACGGCGTAGTACCTCGGCGGCATCGCTATCCTGTGTTTTACTGATTTGTTGGGCGGAGATACCATTCACGACCGGAAGGCTCTTGCGTACGGTATTTAATACGGCCATCTCGGTTCCCAATTTCCGTTGGGCCACTACGACCACATTCTGTAATTGGAGGTTAGCGTCGGAAAGCTCGATATTCAACACCGCCTCTTGGCGTGCGACTACCGGAACATCCTTTACCGTTTGCGTTTGGTACGACACGTAAGAGGCGGCTACCGTATAAGTACCCGGCTTCACGTTCTCGATACGAAAATTACCGTCTATATCCGTGATAGCGCCAACCGTAGTCCCCTCGATCACGACCGAGGCGCCGATCAACGGTTCTTTCATCTTAGCGTCCGTAACCGTCCCGCAGATAACCCCTGTTTGTGCCCATAGAGAGAATGACAGGAAAACTCCCATCCAGAAAAGCCCTAACCTTTTCAATCTTTTGCCCCTTAAACTCTTTCCCATTATCTTACTACTTATTATTTCATCTTTGATTTCGACGCGAAAGTACGGGGGCGATATTTCAAAGATGTTTAGATCCGATAACAATAAAGACTACAAATGTTACATTTTTAAGACCGCAACTTTTCCTTATCGTTTGACATAGCTAACGTATTTTTACTACATTTGCACTCCTGAATGCATAAAGACATTTAATAACATGAAGAACATTAAAATTTTCCCGAAAGACTGGTTGCAGTTGCATCCCTATAAACAAAGCACTCCCGTGGATTCCTATTATACCGGAATAGCGAACCGTATCTACGATATCATGGAGAAGACCGAGTTGGTAAACTCCTTCGAGGGAGAGGAAACAAAGCAGATCTGTATCCGCATGGCCGCCTACTTCGAGGACGTGATCTCTGGCATGGGGATTTGGCGTGCCTTCATCCTTACCCATAAGGAGCTATACGGCAAATACCTTCCCTTCTACACTCCGGACGATCATTATTACGACGATGAGGTGAACCTTGAGGACGTGCGCTTCCTCCTTTGGCATTATACCCAGCAGTATCACGGCTATCGTAAAGGCACTTTCGTCAGTCCGGACAACCCTGCCAACGAATCCACCGGCATGCTTATCTACGACCTGTTCTGCAAAGAGTGGACCACGGCGCCGGAGAATACCCGCATGGCCAAGCTTTTCGCCCTTGATACCCGCTACGAGCGGCAAGAGGATTACGACCGTCTATTGCAATGGTTCCATTACGAATCCTATATCCTGCCTGAGTCGGCCCGGGAACTGAGCGACTTCGCCCACGACCGCTGGAAGGAGCAGCCCGACCTCAACCAAGAGCAGCTTAACAACCTGCTCGTCAACAGCCACGGCATGATGGCCTACACCAGCAAGACCTCCTTGCTAGGTCTGACCTCCCCGCAATGGCTGACAAAGATATTGCCCGCCGAGCATCCCGACCATGCGGTATTTCAGAACACCGCCGACGAGTCTGTAGCTACCCTGCCCGACGATATGCTGGAGGAAAACCGCCAACAATACGAGACTTTCCGCAAAGCCGCAGGTGACAAACTGCTTCTCTATTTCGACAAGACCGAAGATGCACAAACATTTATCACGGAGACTTCCGGCCTTATCCCCGCCGAGAACTTCCATCTTCCCGAGGACTGGCAAGGCAAGAAGCTGGCGATCTACGCCACGCCCGAGGAAGGCGCCCAAGTCATTACCCGTGACGTGGAGCTGATCAAGGATGAGAACAATCCCTTCTACGACGCCAACCGTGCCGCCAAGCAAGCGCTCTCTTTCTTCATCGTGAAACATTGCAGCGTTTACTTCCTGAAAGAGCTGGTAGACCGAGGTATGTTGGCCGACGCACAAACAAAAAGCCTTACCAGCCCGGAACGTGGCAAGGCGATCATACAAGAGAATTGGAAGTTCCTAGCCCGCTATTTCATCCGAGAATATCCCGATAGATAAAACAGATAGGAAGCGACATCACAATCCGTGACAGCGCTTCCGGAAAAAAAGAAGCACTGTCGCAAAACGTGACGGTGCTTCTTTTTTTAGTTCATCTTTCATTTAGCAAACTAATCAACCAAATATCTTTCAAATAAAAAGAATAAACCCAGTGAATACTTACAAATAGAAACATTAGATAAGATATTCTTATCTTTTCTCCGTTCTTTCGCTCCTACAAGCAATCACATTATGCCATTAATACCTATATTTGCAAAACAAATTGACGCAATAATCATTTATACGCAAACATAAGGTCAACAAATGAAAACAAACAGAAATCATTTTAATAGCAGACAAGGATTATACGACCCGTCTTATGAACATGACGCTTGTGGAGTAGGAATGTTAGTAAATATCCACGGCGAGAAATCGCACGACATCATCGAATCAGCCCTTAAGGTACTAGAGAACATGAGGCATCGAGGCGCTGAGGGAGCCGATAACAAAACGGGTGACGGAGCGGGAATCCTATTACAGATCCCGCATGAGTTCATCCTCCTGCAAGGAATTCCGGTTCCAGAGAAAGGCAAATATGGCACCGGACTAATCTTTCTCCCCAAAGACGAGGAACAGCAAGCAAGCATCCTCAGTATCCTCATCGAAGAGATCGAGAAAGAGGGATTAACCTTGATGCACTTACGCAAAGTTCCCGTTCATACGGAAATCTTGGGAAAGGACGCACAAGCGACCGAACCGGATATCAAGCAGATATTCATCATCGGCTGCAACGATCAGCAAGAGCTGGAACTAAAGCTATACCTCATACGTAAGCGGGTCGAGAAAAGGGTATCGGCCACCGACCTTCCGGCCAAGGATGATTTCTATATAGCGTCTCTTTCCACCAAAAACATCGTTTACAAAGGCATGCTGGAATCCATGCAGCTACGCCATTACTTTCCGGACCTGACGCAACCTTATTTCACTAGCGGACTGGCCTTGGTACACTCACGTTTCAGCACCAACACCTTCCCCACTTGGAGCCTGGCACAACCTTTCCGCCTACTGGCACATAACGGGGAAATCAACACGATACGAGGCAACCGGGGATGGATGGAGGCCCGGGAGAGCGTACTCTCCTCCCCCAGAATCCCGGATATCAACGATATACGCCCGATCATCCAGCCGGGCATGAGTGACAGTGCCTCACTGGATAACGTATTGGAATTCTTCGTGGCCTCCGGGATGAGCCTGCCGCATGCCATGGCGATGCTGGTACCGGAGAGTTTCAACGAGAAGAACCCGATCTCCGAAGACCTAAAGGCTTTCTACGAATATCACTCCATCTTGATGGAACCGTGGGACGGGCCTGCCGCCCTGCTCTTTAGCGACGGACGCTACGCCGGAGGCATGCTAGACCGTAACGGTCTCCGCCCCGCCCGCTACCTGATCACGAAACATGACATGATGGTCGTGGCCTCCGAAGTCGGCGTCATGGATTTCGAGCCTAACGAGATCAAGGAGAAAGGCCGTCTGCAACCCGGAAAGATCTTACTCATCGATACCGAGAAAGGCGAGATTTATTACGATAGCGAGCTGAAGGAACAACTGGCGAACGCCCAGCCCTACCGTACTTGGCTGGAGAAAAATCGGGTGGAATTAGACGAGTTGAAATCCGGCCGTAAGATCCCTCATAAGGTAGAGGGATACGACAAGCTACTGCGTACGTTCGGATACAGCCGTGAGGATATCGAACGTATCATCATACCGATGTGCACGGGAGGGGCGGAACCGGTCGGCTCCATGGGCAACGATACGCCACTGGCCATATTATCCGCCCGTCCGCAAATCCTCTATAATTATTTCCGCCAACAATTCGCCCAAGTAACCAACCCGCCGATCGACCCGATCCGCGAGGAACTCGTCATGAGCCTGACCGAGTATATCGGGGCCGTGGGAAGCAATATCTTAGTTCCAACCGAGAGCCACTGTAAAATGGTTCGGCTGAACCATCCGATCTTGACCAATACACAACTGGATCTCCTGTGTAACATCCGGTATAAGGGCTTTAAAAGTGTTAAGCTCCCCACTTTGTTTGACGCAGAGAAAGGATGCGCAGGACTGAAAGCTGCCTTGGACGAATTATGTAAGCAAGCGGAGCAATCCGTCACCGATGGCGTTAACTACATCATTTTAAGCGACAGAAACGTAGATGAGAAAAAAGCGGTGATTCCCTCCCTGTTAGCGGTAAGCGCCGTGCATCACCATCTGATCTCCGTGCAAAAAAGGGTGCAAACAGCGCTGGTAGTGGAAACCGGCGAGATGCGTGAGGTAATGCACGCCGCCCTCTTACTAGGCTACGGAGCCAGTGCCATCAACCCCTATATGGCTTTCGCTATCTTGGATGATCTAGTAGACAGGCAAGAGATACAATTGAATTACGAGACTGCCGAGAAGAATTACGTAAAAGCCATTTGCAAGGGTTTATTCAAGGTTATGAGCAAGATGGGGATCAGCACGATCCGCAGTTACCGAGGAGCGAAGCTTTTCGAGGCGATCGGCCTAAGCCGGGATCTGGCAGATACTTACTTCGGGGGAACCACCAGCAACATCGGTGGTATCCGCTTGGAAGAGATAGCGGCAGATGCGATCGCCATGCACAATGACGCATTCTCCCACCCCACGGATTCTTTATTGGAACATAAAGGCATTTATTCCTTCCGCAAGGATGGCGAGAAACACGCTTGGAACCCGGATACCATTTCCATGCTTCAACTGGCTACCCGCTTGGGGAGCTACAAGAAATTCAAGGAATATTCCCATGTGGTTGATGAGAAGGAAAGCCCCATATTCTTGCGTGACTTCCTGACCTTCAAACAACGCACCCCGATCCCCTTGGAGCAGGTAGAGCCGGAAGAAGCGATCATGCGTCGCTTTGTCACGGGAGCGATGAGCTTCGGTTCTATCAGCCGGGAAGCGCACGAGACGATAGCTATAGCCATGAACAAGATACACGGACGCAGTAACACGGGCGAGGGTGGTGAGGACTCGGCCCGTTTCATCCCCCGTGAGGACGGGTTATCGCTCCGCTCCGCCATCAAGCAAGTAGCCTCCGGACGCTTCGGCGTGACCACGGAATATCTGGTAAACGCCGACGAAATCCAGATCAAGGTCACCCAAGGAGCGAAACCGGGCGAAGGAGGACAGCTTCCCGGCTATAAGGTGAACGATATCATAGCGAGAACCCGTCACTCGATCCCGGGTATCTCTCTGATCTCTCCCCCACCTCACCACGATATTTACTCGATCGAGGACTTGGCGCAATTGATCTTCGATCTGAAGAACGTGAACCCTCAAGCCGAGATCAGCGTGAAACTCGTATCCGAGAGTGGCGTGGGAACCATCGCCGCCGGTGTAGCCAAGGCAAAAGCGGACCTGATCGTGATCTCCGGGGCAGAAGGAGGAACGGGGGCTTCCCCGATAAGCTCTATCCGTTACGCCGGAATCCCACCCGAGCTAGGACTATCCGAGACTCAACAGACGCTCGTGATGAACGGCCTCCGGGGACAAGTCCGCTTGCAAACAGACGGACAGTTGAAAACCGGACGGGATATCGTATTGATGGCGATGCTGGGTGCCGAGGAGTTTGGATTCGCCACCTCCGCCTTGATCGTCTTAGGCTGTGTGATGATGCGTAAATGCCATATGAACACGTGTCCGGTAGGTGTCGCTACCCAAGATGAGGAATTACGTAAACGCTTTCATGGCCGACACGAATATTTGGTGAATTTCTTCACCTTCCTCGCCCGTGAAGTTCGGGAATATCTGGCAGAGCTAGGCTATACGAAACTAGACGATATCATTGGCCGTACGGACTTACTCATGCGTAAATCTTCCGATCATATCGAGAAACATGATCTATTGGATCTCAGCCGCTTGATCCATCTACCGGAACAAGCCGCCACGCAGGCCATCCATCATGTCACCCGTCAACTCCACGCGATCGACAACGTGAAAGATGTGGATATAATCCGTCACGCAAAGGCCGCCATCGAATCCGGACAGGAAGTATCATTGGATTACGCGATAGCCAACACCGATCGTTCCGTAGGAGCCATGCTTTCCGGCGAGATCGCCAAGCGGTACGGGAACATCGGGTTACCGGAGAACACCCTGCATATCAAGTTCAAGGGGGCGGCGGGCCAGAGCTTCGGAGCCTTTCTGGCTCACGGCGTACATTTCCGGTTGGAAGGCGAGGCGAACGACTATCTCGGAAAAGGATTGAGTGGCGGACACATCAGTTTAATGCCTCCGGTACGCTCCACCTTTATAGCGGAAGACAATACGATAGCCGGTAATACCTTATTATATGGGGCTACCAGCGGTGAGGTTTATATCAACGGCCGGGTCGGAGAGCGTTTCTGCGTGCGAAACTCCGGGGCGATCGCTGTCGTGGAAGGTGTAGGCGACCACTGTTGCGAGTACATGACCGGAGGCCGGGTTGTCGTCTTAGGCAATACAGGCCGGAACTTCGCCGCCGGAATGAGCGGTGGTGTCGCTTACGTGTGGAACAAGAATGGTGATTTCGACTACTATTGCAACATGGAAATGGTAGAGCTTTCCTTGATCGAGGATAGCACCTCACGGAAGGAACTTCATGAATTGATCCGCAAGCATTATCATCATACCGGCAGCCATCTGGCCGGATTGATGCTTGATAACTGGAACAAGTACGTGGATGAGTTCATCCAGATCGTCCCGATCGAATACAAGAAAGTACTCCAAGAGGAACAGATGCGCAAACTCCAACGCAAGATCGCGGAGATGCAGAAAGACTACTAAATATTTACACAAAAACAAGAGAACTATGGGAAACCCAAGAGCATTTCTAACGATACATAGACAAGAGGCGGGCTATCGTCCCGTCCACGAACGTATAGATGATTTCAGCGAGGTAGAACAGACCTTGAACAGCGGTGACCGCCGTACGCAGGCCTCCCGCTGCATGGATTGTGGCGTACCCTTCTGCCACTGGGCCTGCCCGCTGGGTAACAAGCAACCCGAATGGCAAGATTTGTTATACAAAGGCCGTTACAAAGAGGCCTATCACGTATTGGAGCAGACCGACGATTTCCCGGAGTTCACGGGACGTGTCTGCCCCGCCCTCTGCGAGAAAAGCTGCGTACTGAAACTTAGCTGCGACGAACCTGTCACGATCCGTGAGAACGAGGCGGCTATCGTGGAAGCCGCTTTCCGGGAAGGATACGTACAGCCTATCCAACCGGTACGCAACGGGAAAAAGGTAGCCGTGATCGGTAGCGGTCCCGCCGGATTGACCGTGGCGAACCAATTGAACCGGAAAGGATATGAAGTCACCGTATTCGAGAAAGATGAGTTACCGGGCGGCTTGCTACGCTTCGGCATCCCCAATTTCAAGCTAGGCAAGCACATTATCGATCGCCGTATCCGTATCATGGAGCAAGAAGGGATTCTTTTCCGTGTAAACACGATGGTCGGCAAAGATATATTAGCGAAAGATGTAGTGAAAGATTTCGACGCTGTTTGCGTAGCGATCGGCGCCGAGGTTCCCCGGAATCTATCTATCGAGGGACGTCATTTAAGAGGCGTACATTTCGCCTTGGAGTTATTAAGCCAGCAGAACCGGATCTTAGAAGGCATCCCCATCCCGCCCAAAAGCCAGATCAATTGCAAAGGCAAGAAAGTCTTAGTGATTGGCGGAGGCGATACGGGTAGCGATTGCGTAGGGACAGCGAACCGTCATGGGGCGGCCTGTGTCACCCAGATCGAGATCATGCCCCAGCCACCCGTCGGACAGAATCCGGCGACACCTTGGCCCATGTATCCGCAAGTACTGAAAACCAGCAGCAGCCATGAGGAAGGTTGTATCCGCCGGTGGAACCTAACCTCTAACCGTTTTATCGGAGAGAAAAACAACCTGATAGGGGTTGAGGTAGAAGAAGTCGAATGGGTTCCCTCCCCAGACGGAGGCCGTCCGCAGATGAGGCTGACCGGCAAGAAAGAGATCATCGAGGCCGATCTGGTTTTCCTCGCCATGGGCTTCCTGCATCCGGAGCAAGAAGGATTGATCAAAGAACTGCGATTGGCTACCGACAACCGCGATAACATCGCCGTAGACAACGCCGGATATACCGCCAACAGCAACCTATTTGCCTGCGGAGACGCTGTCAGCGGAGCGAGCCTAGTCGTAAAAGCGATGGCCTCCGGCCGTAATGTCGCCCGATCCATCGACCGTTTCTTACAAACCAACTAATTTTCAACTTTCAATTTTTAATGATCATGTGTGGTATAACAGCGATATTCAATATACACGACGGAGCGCAAGCCCTGCGTAAACAAGCGTTATTAATGAGTAAACGAATCCGTCACCGGGGGCCGGACTGGAGTGGTATCTACCAAGGCAAAACCGCTATCTTGGCCCATGAACGCCTTTCCATCGTAGACCCTGCCTCCGGAGGGCAGCCTTTAGTCAGCCCCGACGGGAAACTCATCCTCTGCGTCAACGGAGAGATCTACAACCATCAGGAATTACGAGAACGGTTAAAAGGCGATTACGAGTTCCAAACCGGCTCCGATTGCGAGGTGATCCTCGCCTTATACAAGAAGATAGGGATTGATTTCATCGAGGATCTCAACGGTATTTTCGCCTTCGCTCTCTATGACGAGGAGAAAGAGGTTTACTTGATCGCCCGTGACTCGATCGGCGTGATCCCGCTCTACATCGGATACGATGACGAGGGGCACTTGATGGTATCTTCCGAGTTAAAAGGGCTTGAAGGCTTCGCCACTCATTACGAACCGTTCCTCCCCGGTCATTATTTCTATAGCGAAGACCGGAAACTCACGAGATGGTACACCCGTGACTGGATGGATTACGCCAACGTGAAAGATAATCCTACCGACGTACAACAACTTCACGATGCGCTGGAAGCCGCCGTCAAACGCCAACTGATGAGCGATGTCCCTTACGGCGTCCTTCTATCCGGAGGTCTGGATTCCTCCATCACCTCCGCTATCGCCAAGAAATACGCGGCGAAACGCATCGAGACCAATGGGAAAGCGGACGCATGGTGGCCTCAACTCCACTCGTTCGCCATCGGATTGAAAGATGCCCCGGACTTGCTCGCCGCCCGTAAAGTAGCGGATGCGATCGGTACGGTTCATCATGAGATCCATTATACGATACAAGAAGGATTGGACGCTTTACGAGATGTCATTTATCATATAGAGACCTATGATGTCACTACCGTCCGAGCCTCCACCCCCATGTATTTACTGGCCCGTGTGATCCGGAGCATGGGTATCAAGATGGTACTAAGCGGCGAGGGTGCGGACGAGGTATTCGGGGGATATTTATATTTCCATAAGGCCCCGAACGCACAGGCTTTCCATGAAGAGACCCTGCGTAAATTAAGCAAACTGTATTTATATGATTGCTTGCGCGCGAACAAAAGCCTTTGCGCATGGGGCGTAGAAGGACGAGTGCCGTTCTTGGATAAAGAGTTTCTTGATGTGGCCATGCGTCTGAATCCGGTGGCAAAGATGTGCCCGGGTACGATCATCGAGAAGAAGATACTTCGAGAAGCATTTTCCGACAGCTTGCCCAAGGAGATCGCTTGGCGGCAAAAAGAGCAATTCTCGGATGGGGTAGGCTATGGCTGGATCGATACATTAAAGAAAATAACCTCCGAGTCGGTCACTGATGAAGAGATGGCGAATGCCGCCAAACGATTCCCGATCAATCCGCCCCAAAACAAGGAAGAGTATTATTACCGCTCCATCTTTGAAGAGCATTTCCCCAGCGAAAGCGCGGCGAGAAGCGTACCTTCCATTCCTAGCGTAGCGTGTTCTACCGCAGAGGCTTTAGCTTGGGACTCGGCTTTCAAAAACATGAACGAGCCAAGTGGCAGGGCCATAAAAGACGTACATGAATCCGCTTATTGACGAATATTTCTTTTCTTTAGTAGCAAAATGCACCAACTTTTATGAATAATAAACGCTGGTGCATTTAATTTTTATAATAACTTTGCCAGCTAGAGTCATAAAACACTTTAAAACAAATTTATATGAAGAAAATCTTTACATGCATTAGTTTGGCAGCCGCTACATTCATGGCTACCACCCCAGTGATGGCACAACAACAAAAACTTACGGATAAGGAAAAAGCTGCAGTTATAGAAGCTATTGTGCCCGCTATGTTTGAACAGGTAAAACAAGTAAGCGGAATCGATATCATAGAATTGGCAAAGCCCAACATTGAGAATGTATTAAGTTCTCCTGTTTTTGGGACAGCCAGCACATTACGAGCAGAGACGCTTATCGCAAATCCTATTACAGTTCAACCAGATAGTATGAAAGTAAATCTGAGTGAAATAAGTAAAGATATTCCCGCTATGTTCAGTCAGATCACATTAAAAATGTCTAATTATTACACAGCAAATCTTTCATCAACTAATGGATTACCAATAGAACTCAACTTACCTAAAACTATTTCAACAACAATTCTCGGCTCCACTGTTTCTTTAAACTTTGAACTAGGAAAGCAAACAGGACTTTTACCATTTGATTCATTCACAGCTAAGTTAGATTTAGGCGGATTGTCCGAGTTAGCCGGAGTAATGGGAATTAAAGGTGGAGAGTTATTCTCTTTAAAAGAAAAAGCGACTAATGCTGGTATGTTCGATTACAACGTAACGATAGGCGAATCCTTACGTAGTGTGATCGCTCTTTTGGAAAAAGACGAAGAGGAAAAAACTACCATCCCAAACTTCCTTATCAAAACCAATATGACCCAACAGGCCAAAGGTTTAGTTGAGGCATCATTATATGCTGTACCTACAACTAGCTCTACTGTACAAGTACCGATGGGTGATGCCCAAGTTTATCTGAATCTTAAAGCGGCCGCTACTGGTAAAATGTCTCCCGATTCAATTCTCTTGACATCCTACAAGAATGGACAAAAAGAAGGTTATCGTAAGCTAGCTACTAAGATGGAGCAAAAAGGCCAGAATTTTGTGATTACCTCACAAGATTCCACAAAAACTTTAAATGCGACAGAATGGAAATGGTCTGCAACTGAAACGATAACAATGACTAATCGTACGAATGCAACCGAAGCAAAAGCAATCGTAGCCGAAACTATTACTCGTGCTATCGCAGAGTTAGCTGCAACAGGAACGACTAATCCATACAGCATGGTTGTAACAAAGACTTCCGACATGAATGGGGATGGTCAAGTAGCAGCCGCAGAAACGATCACTCTATTAAAAGCTGACGTAACTACAGCAATGGGAGGATCAGTGACAGCTCCCGCTATGAATGTTGTGGTTAAGATACAAACTCCTAATGATACAGACGGACAATTGACCGAGGGCATGGATATCGCTATCAATCTTCCGTTAAAGGGTGACAAGGTAGTAGCTGATTTCACACCAGTTGGATACGATAAACCTGTCGCTACAATGTACGTAAAATCTGACGCTATGGGTATCATCACAGACAACGAGACTATCGAGAATGATGTCGAAGAGGTTACGGTATCTACAACCGCTAGCGGTCTTTATGTAAAGAATGGTAAGGGTAATTATGTAATCGTTAATATGGTAGGTAAAGTTGTTTCTACGGGTATCATCACTAGCGATGAGCAATACATCAGCACTCCGAATATGCCGAACGGTATTTATATGATCTCAATCGATCAGTCTAAGCTCTTGAGATCTGCTCATAAGACAACTGTTAAGTTCGTAAAATAAATTATCTAGATAATTAGTTAATCTGATAAAAGGAGCTATCCGGAAACAAAACCGAGTAGCTCCTTTCTTTTTGTCAATTTGTAAACCAAACTCCCGGAGATTTGATTTTTCTGGCCTGATGTACTTCTCGTCCCTAAATATGAGAAAAAATATTAGCAAATGATTGTTTAGTAATATATTAGCCAAATACGACCTTTTGTTCTAGAAAAATAATTCATGCTAGTTCACATTTATACGGGTCAAAACATATTTTTTATACGGATAAAAGAGGCATTTCATACGGTTGTATCGCCCGACGCGACTATATGTATCGCCTTACGCGACCTATCGCGTTGGCTAACGCCACTACTTGCGTCGCCCAACGCGACCTTTCGTGTGACAAAACATGACCTTTTACGTAGAAATCAGTGGTTAAATACGTATTTTCACCCATTATCTATCCCTAGTTGAGGCTTCTTGAAAAAGAGGCTCGTCAGACAAACAGACTTATTTTAAGCAAATAGATAGATATATAGCTTTTTTACTTACAGTTACAGCAACCCATATTCGCAAAGCATATATTACGATATAAAACCAAAATACGTACTTCTAATTATCATTTATAACTAAAAGCATATATTACAACTTCAATCTATTACAAACCTCATATTTATAAAACATTCGAGCCTCTCATCTGTTATATACTTATCAAAACGTTATATATTTGCATTACAATAAAACAAAAAGAAATAATATAAAGAATAATATCATCAAAATGACAAAATCAATCAGATTCACAAAGATGCACGGTGCCGGAAATGATTACATCTATGTAAACACGATGGCCTATCCGATAGACAATCCCGAGGAATTATCTATCGCATGGAGCAAGCCACACACAGGCATAGGATCTGATGGTTTGGTCTTGATAGGTTCTTCAGACATCGCCGATTTCAGCATGCATATCTATAATGCGGACGGCTCCGAGGCGATGATGTGCGGAAACGCATCCAGATGTATTGGCAAATATGTCTATGAGGCCGGCCTAACGCAAAAGAACAAGGTTACGTTAGAGACCTTATCTGGTATCAAAGAGCTACAATTGAAAATAGAGCGTGAAGAGGTCACCGAGGTCACGGTAGATATGGGAAAGCCTGCCGTAGGTGAGATCGCCTTGGAAGTTGAGGCCGGAGGAGAAATTTACACCGGCACCGTCATCTCTATGGGAAATCCTCACTTGGTTATCTTCGTGGACGAGATGGACCAGGTCGATCTGGCAAGCGTAGGCCCGTTACTGGAATGCCTCCCGCTTTTTCCGGATCGGACAAACGTGGAGTTCGTGCAGGTGCTAAAGCCGGACGAGGTACGGATGAGGGTGTGGGAACGAGGTTCCGGCATCACCCAAGCCTGCGGAACCGGAGCTTGCGCCACCGCCGTGGCCGGGGTCGTACGTGGGAAGACAAAGCGAAAGACGAAGGTCATCATGGATGGGGGCCCTTTAACCATCGAGTGGGACGAGCGAAGCGGTAAGGTCTTTATGACCGGCGGAGCGGTCAACGTGTTCGAGGGATTCATCAAAGTCTGACACGGGGAACAAGACAAAACAACAAAAACAACAACATAAAAACAAAAGAACTGAGTATGGCACTAATTAATGAACATTTCCTGAAACTACAGAACAATTACCTTTTCTCCGACATCGCGAAAAAGGTAAACAGCTTCAAGGTTACCCATCCCAAAGATAAGATCATTCGAATGGGTATTGGTGATGTTACGCAACCACTTGCCCCCGCCGTTATTGAGGCGATGCATAAAGCCGTGGAAGAAATGGCGAGCAAGGATACATTCCACGGATATGGCCCCGAGCAGGGATATCCTTTCCTAATCGACGCTATCATCAAGAACGATTATGCCAGCCGGGGAGTCTTTATCGAACCGAGCGAGGTATTCATCAGCGACGGGGCGAAAAGCGATTGTGGAAATATAGGTGACATGCTCCGCCACGACAATAGTATCGGGGTGACAGACCCCGTATATCCGGTCTACATCGACTCGAACGTAATGAGCGGACGCACCGGGGTATTGGAAAACGGGAAATGGAGCGATGTCGTATACATCCCTTGCACGGAGGAAAACAACTTCGTACCGGATCTGCCCAGTCGCAGGGTGGACATCCTTTACCTCTGCTATCCCAATAACCCGACCGGAACGACCTTGACTAAGGACGAATTGAAGAAATGGGTAAACTATGCCCTCGCCAACGACGTGCTTATCATGTACGACTCCGCTTACGAGGCTTATATACAGGACCCAAATATTCCCCACTCTATCTACGAGATCAAAGGAGCGAAAAAGGTAGCCATCGAATTTCGGAGCTTCTCTAAAACCGCCGGATTCACGGGAATACGTTGCGGATACACGGTTGTACCGAAGGAGCTGAACGCTTTCACGCTGGACGGGCAACGGGTACAGTTGAACAAATTATGGAACCGTCGCCAATGCACGAAATTCAACGGAACCAGCTACATAACCCAACGGGGTGCGGAGGCGGTTTATTCCACCGCCGGGAAACAGCAAGTGACAGCTACTATCAATTATTATATGACCAACGCGAAGATCATGAAAGAGGGCCTGCAAAACTGCGGTCTCACGGTGTACGGAGGCGATAACGCCCCATACCTCTGGCTAAAGACCCCGGACAGCCTCTCCTCATGGAAATTCTTTGACAAACTGCTTTATGAAGTCAAGATAGTCGGAACCCCCGGAGTGGGATTCGGACCGAGCGGGGAAGGTTATCTACGCCTCACCGCTTTCGGCGACAGGGATGACACCCTAGAGGCCATGGCTAGGCTGAGGAAGTGGCTAAGATAAGTCATTTACTATAAACAACAATAATCATCAGGTATTATGTCAAAGTTAAGATTTAGAGTCGTAGAATCGGCATTCGAGAAGAAAGCGACCGAGCTAACCACTCCCGCCGAGAGACCTTCCGAGTATTACGGAGAATTGGTATTCAACCGTGAGAAGATGTTCAAATATCTTCCAGAGAAAGCATACGAGAGACTGGTGGACTCCATCGACAACGGTAGCCCATTAGACCGTGAGACAGCGAACGCCGTGGCCTCCGGCATGAAGAAATGGGCGATGGAAAAAGGCGCTACCCACTACACCCACTGGTTCCATCCCTTGACGGAAGGTACCGCCGAGAAGCACGATGCTTTCATCGAGCATGATGGCAAAGGCGGCGTACTTGAGGAATTCGAGGGCAAACTACTGATCCAGCAAGAGCCGGACGCCTCCAGTTTCCCGAACGGCGGTATCCGCAATACGTTCGAGGCCCGTGGCTACTCGGCTTGGGATCCTTCCTCCCCCGCCTTTATCGTAGGCGACACCCTGTGCATCCCGACGATCTTCATCGCTTACACGGGCGAGTCCCTCGACTACAAAGCCCCCCTACTGAAAGCCTTGGAAGCCGTAAACAAGGCGGCGGTCGATGTCTGTCACTATTTCAACCCGGACGTGAAGAAAGTATACGCCTACCTCGGCTGGGAACAGGAATACTTCCTAGTAGACGAGGGCCTATACGCCGCACGTCCCGATCTGTTGATGACCGGCCGAACCTTGATGGGACATGAAAGCTCCAAGAACCAGCAGTTGGAGGATCATTACTTCGGAGCCATCCCCACCCGTGTCATGGAATTCATGAAAGACCTCGAGGTAGAGGCATTGAGGCTCGGCATTCCCGTAAAGACCCGCCATAACGAGGTCGCCCCGAACCAATTCGAGCTGGCTCCCATCTTCGAGGAATGCAACCTCGCCAATGACCATAACTTACTGATCATGGCCCTAATGCGCAAGATCTCCCGCAAACATGGGTTCCGTGTCCTGTTGCACGAGAAACCGTTCAAAGGCGTGAACGGTTCCGGCAAGCACAATAACTGGTCGCTGGGAACCGATACCGGAATCCTTTTGATGGGACCGGGTAAGACGCCGGAAGACAACCTGCGCTTCGTCACCTTCGTGGTCAACGTACTGAAAGCCGTGTACACCCATAACGCATTGTTGAAGGCCAGCATCTCCAGCGCTACCAACGCCCATCGTCTGGGAGCGAACGAGGCTCCCCCAGCGATCATCTCCAGCTTCTTAGGGACACAGTTGTCCAAGGTTTTGGAACATCTGGAGAACAGCGATACGGAAGATTTCAACCTAGCGGGAAAGCAAGGCATGAAACTCGATATCGCCCGTATCCCCGAGTTATTGATCGATAACACGGATCGTAACCGTACCTCCCCTTTCGCCTTCACCGGTAATCGTTTCGAGTTCCGTGCCGTAGGTTCCTCCGCGAACTGCGCCGCCGCCATGCTGGTATTGAACGCCGCCGTAGCGGATCAGTTGAGGCAGTTCAAGGCCGAGGTAGACGCTAAGATTGCCGCCGGAAAGGATAAGTTCGCCGCTATCATCGAGGTAATCCGCAAGGATATCAAGGAATGCAAGGCGATCCATTTCGACGGCAATGGCTACAGCGAGGAATGGAAGACCGAGGCCGCACGCCGGGGCTTGGATTGCGAGACCAGCGTGCCTTTGATCTTCGACGCTTATTTGAAAGATAGCAGCGCCCGCATGTTCGAGTCCACGGGAGTCATGACCCGTAAGGAGCTGGAGGCTCGCAACGAGGTCAAATGGGAGATGTACACGAAGAAGATCCAGATCGAGGCCCGTGTATTAGGCGACCTGACAATGAACCATATCATCCCGATGGCCACCAAATACCAGTCTTCCTTGATAGACAACGTATATAAGATGCGTGAATTATTCCCCGCCGATAAAGCCGCCCATCTATCCTCCAAGAACATGGAGATCATCGAGGATATAGCGAACCGCACGATCTTCATCAAGGAAAAAGTGGACGAGATGGTCAACGCCCGCAAGATAGCCAACAAGATAGAGAGTGAGCGGGAGAAGGCGATCGCTTACCACGATCGGATCGTCCCGATGATGGAAGCCATCCGTTACCATATCGACAAGTTGGAACTGGTTGTCGACGACCAGATATGGACCTTGCCGAAATACCGTGAGCTTTTATTCATCAGATAGTCTTATTCAGACAGTAGTTTTTTGTTGATTGTTTTGTGTTAATAAGGAGAGGATGCTGCGAAGTATACCTCTCCTTCTTTTTTATCCCATACAAAATACATACCTTTGGGGCATAAATATATAGGAGGGAAATTGATATGACGACAATAGAGTTACAACAATGGAGAGAAAGCTTTATCGAGAGGTATCTCAATAAAATAGACGATATGGAAACGGTCCTAAAGATCGAGAAATATATGAAACGAATTATGTCCAAGGCGAATGCAGCATCTCCCATTTCATTCAGTTTGAAAGAAGCCAATAGGGAAATAGATATAGCCGAACAGGAGCTAGAAGAAGGTAAAGGCATCAATGAGGATGATATGCACCAATTCTTTGAGACATGGAGAAACAACCTAAAGTAATCTGGGCACCCCGTGCGAAAAGACAAGCTGATTTAGCCATAGCCTACTGTTTAAAGCATTTTGGGAAACAAGCTGCTCTCAACTTTATCGATAAGTTGGAGAAGAATTGTATCCGGATAAAGAACAATCCTCTTATTGGTACTATAGAAGAGACTTTCGCCGATAGAGACAAGGAATATCGCTCCTTGATCGAGGGACATCATAAACTTATATATACCCAAGAAGGAAAACGTTCCATACGTATCGTATTGTTGTGGGACTGTCGTCAAAACCCCGATAAATTAAGAACATCTATCAGATAAACAATAACAAATATGAATTACGGATTCGTCAAAGTAGCGGCAGCCGTACCACAGGTTAAAGTGGCTGACTGCTTTTATAATATTCAACAGATCGAGGGATTGATGCGCCAAGCGTCCCAAAAAGAGGTCCAGATCATCGCCTTCCCCGAATTATCGGTTACGTCTTATACTTGCATGGATTTGTTCTCGCAAGAGACCTTACTCAGAAACGCCGAGAAAGCCTTGCTGGATTTAGTGAACAACACCGCCGATCTGGATTTACTAACGATCGTAGGTTGCCCGCTTGTCAGCGGGAGCCAACTGATAAACGCCGCCGTCGCTTTCCAACGGGGCGAGATATTGGGGGTAGTGCCCAAAAGTTACCTGCCCAGCTACAAGGAGTTCCAAGAAGAGCGTTGGTTCACGGCCTCTTCACACCTACAGCAATCCATGATCACGATCGGTAACCGGGAAGTGCCGCTGGATTGCTACCTGATCTTCGAGTACGATGAGGTACGTGTGGGTATCGAGATCTGCGAGGATCTTTGGGTTCCCATCCCTCCCAGCTCCGAGCTAGCCATGCAGGGGGCGAACTTGATATTCAATCTATCCGCCAGCAACGAGTTGATCGGTAAGCATGCTTACTTACGATCCTTGATCTGCCAGCAATCCGCACGTTGTATCGCCGGATACGTCTACGCTTCCGCCGGTTTCGGGGAATCCAGTACCGACCTCGTATTCGCGGGAAACGGTATCATAGCGGAGAACGGCACGTTGTTAAGGGAATCCGAGCGTTTCTCCATGGAGGAGCAACTCGTTATCAGCGAGATCGATATCCAGAACTTACAGAACGACCGACGGATCAACACCAGTTTCATGCAGGGTTATCTCAACCATAACATGGATAACGGCACCGTAGTCTCATTCAGCCTTCCCAACCGGACACTGGATTTGACCCGGGCAATCGACCCGCATCCCTTTACCCCTTCCGGCGATGCCTTGAAAGAACGTTGCGAGGAAATATTCCATATACAGGTAGCGGGACTCGCCAAGCGTGTCCTCCATGCCCACGCCCAAACCGCCGTCGTAGGCATCTCTGGGGGACTGGATTCCACCTTGGCCCTACTGGTCACCGTCATGACCTTCGATGCCTTGAAGATCCCACGGGATAAGATCATCGGCATCACCATGCCCGGCTTCGGAACGACGGATCGTACCTATACCAATGCCTGCGACTTGATACGCTCCCTTGGCGTGACCCTCCGGGAGATCTCCATCAAGGACGCTTGCATCCAACACTTCAAGGATATCAATCACGACATCCATGTACATGACGTGACGTACGAGAACAGCCAAGCCCGTGAGCGTACCCAACTTCTTATGGACGTGGCGAACCAAGCGAACGGCCTCGTGATCGGTACGGGAGACCTCTCGGAGCTTGCCTTGGGCTGGGCTACTTACAATGGCGACCATATGTCTATGTACGGCGTCAACGGTAGCATTCCCAAGACATTGGTTAAATATCTGGTGGAATGGGTGGCCAATAACAAGGTAGACGAGGCTTCCCGCGCCACGTTATTAGATATAGTAGACACTCCGATCAGCCCGGAATTGATTCCCGCCGACGAGCATGGGAATATCAAGCAGAAGACAGAGGATTTGGTAGGCCCGTACGAGCTGCACGATTTCTTCCTCTATCACTTCTTACGCTTCGGAGCCTCCCCCGCAAAGATTTATTTCTTGGCGAAGCGGGCATTCGGGGAAACCTACGACGATGCCACCCTCAAGAAATGGCTCCATACCTTCTTCCGCCGCTTCTTCCAGCAACAGTTCAAGCGCAGTTGCCTGCCGGACGGCCCGAAAGTAGGTTCCATCAGCCTCTCCCCACGTGGAGACTGGCGAATGCCGAGCGATGCGATGGCTACGCTTTGGCTGGATGAGATCGCAGGGCTTTAACATTTTTTCAATGGTATAGTCATAGACGAGGCTCTCTTATGGGCCATAGACGAGACACCTACCCCTATAAGAGAGCCTAATCTATGACCTATGAGAGAGCCTCGTCTCTCACCCGTATCAACCGAGGCCCTAACATAGATCGTAACTAATCGAACTGCGTAATCACCCTGCGAATCCGGGTGAAGCTATCCGTATCCTTCTCCAGTTTATAGATGTGCTTATAGGACAGGGCATCCTGCTCGGTCGGCGAACCATTGATCAAGAGAATATCCCGGTCGTTGGCAAATTTCAAGATCCCCGCCACGTTATTCGGGTGCAGCTTCCCGATCTCATCCATCATGCAATGGAGCCTGAAATCGGAGAATACCGTGGAGGCGTTCCGCTTGAACACGTTCAGCAACATGATATTCACCATGGATTTGACCAAGATATCCGTACCCTCGGAGCCTACGTTCGTAAGACGTTCTACGAAGCCCGTATCATTCCGGTTCTCGATCACCCGGAATTTAAGGTCGAAGAAGTCCGCCAAGCGGATCAAGTTGCCGGAATAAGCGTCCATCGACTTGATCAACTCACGTAGCAACGTCGTCGCCTTCTCCCGGGTAGCCGTATCGTCGGCTGAGGAAGCGAAGAGGTTCTGCCCCAAATCCCAGCTATATTCCTCGTTGAATCGCTTGATCTCCTTCAACAGATTGACGATCTTGTTCTGGCTCGGATCAATACGCATCTCGATACACTGGATAATCCCCACGAAGTTCTTCTCCTTGAAATCGGCGTTGATCTGATCCACCACGCCACGGATATTGCCTTCCTGAGAGACCATGCTTTTCGTGTCCGCCGTAATCTGCCGGAAGATATCGGAGTTGCGGGTATTGATACGCGATTGGTATTCCGAGACCTTATCCTCGTCGATAAACTCCTTCAAGTCGCAAGCGAAATCCATATACTCTTTATCATCCGAGAAGCTCGTCTTGAAGGCGAACACATTATCCTCGGAGAAATTGCCGGTGTAGGCGGTTATCTCCTTGCGCAGCTCGGAAAGTTTCTGGGATTGCTCGCTGATGCGGATCGTGATCTCCCGTACCAAGGAACGGCAATCGCCATCCGTATCGGTACGGTTCATGGAAGAGAAAATGGATTCCCTAGAGGTAAACCAGTCCAACAGGGTAGAGCGGTGATATTCCTCCCGGTTCTCCAACGCTTTCCGGTTGGCCTCCTTCAGCTCCTTCAACTCGGCATCTACCTTGAAGATACTCCGGTTCACGTCCGCCAGACGTTTTTTCAATTCCTCCCGTTCCCCGTGGATGATCTGCTGCAAGCGCAGGCTCTCCGTCGTCCAGTCGGATACCTTATCCAGCATCTCTCGTTTATCTTTCAGATACTCGATAATCAATGCCTTGGTCTCGTTGATATATTTAATCTCCCCACCGATATACGCCAAGCGGGAATGGATCTCCTCCAAACGTTTCGGATCGCCACCACTGGCGGTCAGGCTATCCAATTGCTCCCTGTCATATCCGGATTTGCGCTCTTCCAACTCCGCTTTCTTGCGTGCGATCTCCTCCGAGATAGCTTCCCTTGCGACGGAGAGTTCCTTATCCAAAGCAGCCAACTCATCTTTCTCTTGCTCATCCAAGGAAGCGAGTTCCCGGTCCATCTTACCTTGAAGCGTGGCGATCTCCTGCTGGATCGAGGAAAGGACGGCTTCGGCAGCGTTCAACTCCTCCTCCAAGCGCCGGATCTCCTCCTGCCTCAGACGGGTCGCCTGATCCCGCAAGGCCGACAGACGAGACTCGTCTTCCTTCTTGCGGACCGCCAGTTGCTCCAACTCATATTCCGCATGATAGATATCCTCCTTGATGGGCTTCACCGAGGATTGATATTGCTTGCGAAGATTCTCCTTAGCCGCCTCCAAATCCTGCCGCGCCGTAGCGATAAACCGCTGGATTCCGGCACGTTTTTCCTCGGCCACCTTCTTCTCCGTCAAGTAATCCTCCTTAGTCTTGACATTCCGGTGAATCCCGGAGGTGAAGCGGATTCCATAAAAGGTATCTCCCTCGCCTACCTCCGCCGTAAACTCTTTCCCGTAAAGCAGGCGCTCGTCACACACTTGCCCGATCGTCTGCTCCCAGCCGGGTTTATGCTCGGACAGCCAGTTGAAGAAGCTATCTTTCTGGTTATCCAAGAACTCCGTCAGTTCCACTAGCTTAGCGCTCAGGGCCTCGATCTTCATCTCGTTGGATTCCGCTAGCTTTTGATAATCCTCATCCAGATGCTTCTCGGCGGTCTCGAACTCTTTCGTCTGGTAGTTCAACTCGTACTTCAGTTCACGGATCTTCAGCTCCAAGTCCTTCCGGTTCGCATCGTAATTACCGAGACGCCCTTTGACCGCCTCCAATTCCTCCGAGGTTCCCGACTGCCCCCGGGCAGTCTTGATACGCATCTTCAAGGCGGCGACCTCCGTCGTACGTTTCTCCCGATCCACCAACAAACGCTCTTTCTCCTCCGAGGCGGCATGGCGCGATTCCTCCCGTAGCCGTCGATAATACTCCCGGCGAGCCTCCCGACGAGCATTGATCTCGGTCTCTGCTGCCAGTAATTGTTTCTGTTTCTCGTTCTCGAAGCCGGCCAACTCGTTCTTCAGATTAGCGATCAAATTGGCGTGCAAGACCGAGGCTTCTTTATTCTTGGAAGAAAGCAAATCTTTCTCCACGACTAAGGATTCCTGTTCCTGCTGCAAGATCTCCAATTTGTTACAACGATCCATCGCCGTCTGGATATCTTTCCCGGCATAGAAAACCCGTTTCGCTTCCGCCTCCGACAAGGCGTTTTTCAGCACGGCCAACTCGCCTTCCATCGTAGCTGTCCGGTTCTTCGATTCAGCGTCCAGCTTATCCCTTTGCTTATAGAAATCCGATTTGACCGCCTCCTGCTCGTGTATCTTCCGGGACAACTCCGGCAAGATACGCTCCGTTTGCAGATAAGCCCCGCGCAATTGGCGGCACAGATCGTTGATCCGTAAATCCCGCTTACGGATATCGTCCGACAAGGTGGAGATCCCGGTGGCCTTCCGCGCCATGCCCGGCTCACGGAAAACACCGATATCATTCAGTTGCGCCTCAAAACCGGATAGATGGCTCCGGTAACGGCTCAAGTCGATCACGCTATCCGCCTCGTTCAAGGAGGTGATGATCGTCTGCTTGATATAATCCGCCTCCAAGCGTGAATTCAGCAAGACGTTCTGGATCGTACGGATGATATTCTGATACGAGCCGCTCTCCATCAAGGAATAACAGGAGTAATCCCGTTTATTATCCGAGTTTCCGTAGAGGATATTCCGGTATTCCTCATACGTGGAGATCGCCCCGCTATACTTGATACCGTTCTTATCGAGCACCGAGCGGATACGATCCGACGGATAAGGCGCTCCCTCCTCGTCGATAAAAAGATCCGGCCGGTACGGAGAGGCGATAAAACGGTAGCAGATACGGTTCATCGTCTTATAGCTAAGTACCGTAAACCAACCATCCTCCCTCGCTACCTCGTAGATGATCGAGGAATCGGCATAAGGGAAATAATAATCCTGATACGACTTTTTCTCGACCGGGATTCCGAGCCGCTGCGTATCGGCATTGTAAAAGAAAAGGATCGCACGGAGGATCGTACTCTTCCCCACTCCCTGCGTTCCGATTAAATGTATATTTCCATCCAGCTGTACTTCCGAGTAACGGATAGCGGCGCTGTTTATAAATACTATTTTATTGAGATATCTCATCTTCGTTCTTTATGTTAATACTATGGATCATCTTCGTGAGGTAATCCCACGAGGAGAGCACTTTCCACGTCCCGTTCATATCGCTTACGCACTCGATAAAGCCCTCTTTCGTCATCCTGTCCAAGATGGTATCGAGGATATCCTTGCGTTTCTCCTTGCCTCCGGTATGTTTTTTCAACCCGTCCAGCTTCATCTCCAGATCCATGTCGATACGGGAACGTACCAATATCTCCGCCGGCGAGAAGGTAAAACCGGGCCCGAAGGCCGTATCATACGTACAGAAGAAGTCCATGATATCGATCCAAGCGAAGAAACGCTGGAGCTTTTGCTCCAAGGTAGCCCGGGGCTCCTTGCGGGAGAAGTAGAAGTAATTATTCCCCAGCTCCAACACGAAATTGATATGCGAGAAATAATCACGTAAACGCTCAAAATTATCTTCTACGACCGAGAAGAGTGTCCTCAACTCCTTTACACTTGTATTCGAGCACAGAAAATTACCTTTCGACAGGTAATCATAGATCTGTGCGGTCTGTACCGGTAAATTATCTATCATCCTTATTATTGTTGTTTTATTTTATCCAGTTGTAGAGACGGGGCGTGCCCCGTCTCATCACAGGGGGCACGCCCCGTCTCTACAACTAGGTTCTTTGAATAATGGCATATTCTATATGCTCCGTATGCCCAAAACGGTCTGTTATCTCCAACTCATTTTCATAGAGGGAGAGCAAACGGCAAAATAACGTAACCTTCGCCTCGAAATCCATCTCCCGGTTATACTCGTAGCCCATCACGAAAGAGAACAAATCCCCTCCGGTCCGGCTAAAAATATCCATCATTTTCCGGGTATTGATAGCAGCCTCCCCCACCTCTTGATTCTCCATCTGCTCGGCGGAGATCACGCCCAGCTCCTGCCGGTGGATCGCCTTGTCCGGCCGCATGCCGTCGGCCACCTTCAAGATGACATCCAGCGCCTCGTCCGTTTGCAAATAAGGAATGGAAATCTTGAATAAGGTAGGCTGCACGCCCTCCAATACCACGGAACGCTCCGCATCTACCACCTCCCGTACATTCGTGTTCTCCTGTAACTCAAACTGCTCCCGCAGATATTTGATACGACGCAGCTTACGGGTAAAACCCACCTGCGTACGGATCTGGTTCAAGTAATCAATGATATCCTGTTGGGAATGGATCAAGCTATGGCCAGCGCTCAATAACTCCGTCTTCAACTCACGGGCGATCGTCAACAGCTCCTCGTCCGGGACTTGGGCGAAAAAGGGAGTCCGTTCCCGATCCAGCAGCTTCTCCACTTCCACGATCAGGCGGTTGATCTCGATTCGTTTAGCGTCCAGATTCTCCAGTTTGGCGATCTTCACCTTATAGCTCGGCTCGTTCTTGAACGTATTATCGATCACCCGTTGCAAGGACACCACGTTACGTACCAAGATCTTCCCGATCTTCCGCAAATGCGCCTTGACCGATCGCAGATAACCCAGCTTACGCAAATCGTTATCCTCCTTACCATAATAATCGATCAGTTGATACACCAACTGGATATTCTCATCGATCACCGAGGTAGAAATCTCCTCATTCGCCTCCAGAAGCAGCTCATAGAAAGAGAGATAATGCTCATCCATCTCGATATAAGGGCCGTTCCTGCGGATCACCTCACGCTCGATCAAGATATTCAATTTATTCTCATCGATAATATCCAACGCATAATCATAGCGAAACGGTAATGATTTTCTTTTCTCAAATAAGACCTCCAATAGGTCCTTTCCCAGATTTAGCGTGTTCGTTATATGGGGTATTGAATTATATATGTACATCCTAAACAATTAAGGACACAAAGGTAATAAAAATACAAGTAACCCTTTTTTCTCCGTGATGAAAAAGGATTTCCATCGTAGTGAAAAAGCTTTTTCATCACGGTGGAAAAAGTTTTTCACCCCGATGGAAAAAGAGGAAAATCACGAAGAGTTATCAATCCGCCGGATAGACAATTCCCAACTGCCAGCGTACTTCATCGATAATCTCCAATGTAATCAAAGAATTATCAAGGCTATTGATTTCTGACTCCCGCTTGCCAGACAAGACGAGGTTGATAAATTCCGCTACCTCATAATAGTACTCATCCTTATCGGCGACCACGCTTAGGTCTTCCGGAACCGGTTCCGGGCCTTTTCCCATCGCTGGAGCTAAACGAGGAGAATACGTCACTTTACGGATGATATTGATCCGGTCCAAGGTCAAGTTCCCCTCCTCCCCTTGTATCTCGGTAGGCAAGGCGGAGTTGGCGATCTTAGAATAAAGCACCGTGGCGTTCATCCCCTCATACAAGAAATTCACGGCCCCTTGCCCGTCCGCTCCTGAGGACAGGACTATGCCCGAGGCATCTATCTTCTTTGGGCGACCAAACAAGACAACCATCGGATAGACCGTATAAATACCGATATCCATCATGGCCCCATTAGACAACTCCGGCTTGAAAGCGTTCAACACGATTCCTTCCTTGAACTTATCATAACGGGAGGAATACTGGCAATAGCAGGCGAAATAACGACGAACCGTACCTACACGCCCAAGATTCTCTCGCACGGCAAGAAAGTTCGGCGTAAGCGTAGGCTTCATCGCCTCCATCAACGTGACATTATATGTACGGGAAGCCTCGATCATCGCACGTACTTCTTTCGCGTTGGAAGCGAAGGGTTTCTCGCAAAGAACATGCTTGCCATAGCTCATGCAAAGAATACTCTGGGAGGCATGAAGGAAGTTCGGGGAGGCAATATACACAGCGTCGATCAACGGGCTTTTCGCCATCTCCTCCAAGGAGGTAAACGTATACGGTATATTATGTTTCGAGGCGAAAGCATCCGCCGTCTCCTGAGTTCTTGAATATACAGCTACCAGTTCAAAACGCTCATCCTGCCGGGCTCCGGCAATTACCCAATCACTTATGAAATTGGTTCCGACTACACCAAAACGTACTTTATCCATATTCTATCGTATTATGTTCTTTATTTACAAATGTACGATTTCTGTTTAACATAAATACTCCGTGGAAATGTTATTGTATCTATAAAAAGGATAAGTCACAGGAACTTTTTCGCGACGACGCTGTTTAATCTATACAATTTAAAACCGTTTTAAAACTAAATCAAGTATGAAAAGAATTGTATCTTTTATCGTCGTTCTCGCTGTCGCTATGTGCGGAATGACACAAGTAATGGCTCAAAAATCGATAACAAAGGAAGCCAAAAAAGTAGAGAGAGAAATCAAGAAACAAGAGCGTCTGGCACAAGATGCCGTAGAAGGCCAAGAAGAGTTTAACGCCGCTGTACAAGCTATCAACAACCAATCATTCGTATTGGAGGCTAACAACATACAACCGATGAACGGACAGGTATTCTACGTAAATTCAAATACGAACTTCGTATCTTTGAATGACGGACAGGCTATGGTCCAGATCGCATCCAACTCTCCGTATCCCGGTCCTAACGGATTAGGTGGTATCACCGTACAAGGTAGCGCCTCCAATATCCAGACCAAGCAGGATGACAAGGGCAATGTGTATCTGAACATGAACGTACAGGGTGTGTTTATCTCCGCTACCGTTAGCTTGATGCTTACCAACGGAACAAACAACGCGACCGTTACCGTAGACCCGAACTTCTCCGGTAGAAACTTGAGAATGACCGGTACCCTACTTCCGTACTCACAATCGAACATTTTCCAGGGAACAACATATTAATCATGTCCAACTTTTCTATAATAAAGAAGGCGGTGCTCCGTGAGGAACATCGCCTTCGAACTATTTATAGATAGCCTTATCTCTTATTTACGGAAAGGAGCCTTTACCACTTGAGCCTTCAAGTTCTTATTACGCACCTTGATAAAGATATCCGTACCCGCTTTTGCGAACTCAGGTTTCACGTATCCCATACCGATCCCCTTCTTCAATACCGGAGACATCGTACCAGAAGTAACCACGCCGATTACATTCCCTTCCGCATCGGCGATCTCATAGCCATGACGGGGAATTCCCTTTTCCTGCAACTCGAAAGCACACAACTTACGGGTTACGCCCTCTTTCTTCTGACGCTCCAATTCCGCACGATTCGTAAAGTTCTTACCCTCGGCGAACTTCGTGATCCAGCCTAAACCAGCCTCGATCGGAGAAGTCGTATCATCCAAATCATTTCCATACAGACAGAAGCCCATCTCAAGACGAAGTGTATCACGTGCTCCCAAACCGATCGGCTTGATCCCTTCCGGCTTTCCAGCCTCGAAGATAGCGTTCCAAATCGTCATCCCATCACTCGGATAGAAATACAACTCGAAGCCACCCGCACCGGTATACCCCGTGTTGGAGATAATCACGTTCTTGCAACCGGCGAACTCACCCGTCACAAATGAATAGTAAGGAATAGAAGATAAGTCAACCGGAGTAAGACGTTGAAGAACCTCTTGTGCCTTCGGGCCTTGGATAGCCAATTGAGCCGTACGGTCAGAAGAATTCTCCAACTCGGCACCTACCGTATTATGGCTTACGCACCAATCCCAATCCTTGTCAATATTACCGGCGTTTACGACCAGCAAATATTTCTCTGGCTCGTAATGATATACCAAAAGGTCATCCACGATACCTCCCTTGTCATTCGGGAAGCAAGTATATTGAGCCTTACCAAGCGGCAAGACAGAAGCGTCGTTAGAAGTTACGCTTTGAATGAAAGCCAAGGCGTTCGGGCCTTTTACCCAAAACTCGCCCATGTGGGAAACATCAAACACACCTACACCATTCACTACAGTCATGTGTTCGTCGATAATTCCGGAATATTCGATAGGCATATTGAAACCTGCGAATTCGTGCATCTTTGCGCCCAACGCGATATGCACGTCGGTAAACGGAGTTGTTTTCATGTAATTATTGCATTTAAGATTTACGAGCCGATAGCTCTATGATTTTTATAACTGTTTCCATACTCTTCTCCAACGAACGAACGGGCAAGAACTCATAACGTCCGTGGAAATTCAGGCCTCCCGCGAAAATATTCGGGCAAGGCAATCCCATAAACGACAGGCGGGCACCATCCGTACCTCCCCGGATCGGTTTCACGATCGGTTCTACCCCAACGGAGGTCATCGCCTCAAACGCCAAATCAACGATATGTTTCTGGGGCTCCACAACCTCGCGCATATTGTAATATTGATCCCGAAGCTCTAAATGCGCACATCCCGGATGCGCTTCATTCATCTTATCAACCAACGTACGAAGCAATTCTTTCTTCTCCTCGAACAACTTCCGGTCATGGTCACGGATGATGTAAGATAGAGTAGCTTCCTCGACCGAACCGGTCATACCGGTCAAATGGAAGAATCCCTCATAACCAGTCGTATGCTCCGGACGTTGCTCGGCCGGCAACCAAGAAGCAAACTCGATCGCACGCAAGGAAGCGTTTTGCATCTTATCCTTGGCGTATCCCGGATGTACGTTCAAGCCCTTGAAGATAATCTTAGCGCCGGCGGCATTGAAATTCTCATATTCCAACTCACCGATTTGTCCACCGTCAATCGTATATCCCCAATCACAACCGAACTTCTCCACGTCGAAATGATCGGCACCTTGTCCGATTTCCTCATCCGGGGTAAAAGCGATACGGATCTTACCGTGCTTGATCTCCGGATGATCCTTCAAATATTGCATAGAGGCGACGATAGCGGCTACACCTCCCTTATCATCGGCACCTAATAAAGTCTTACCATTCGTTACGATAATATCCTGTCCCTTATAATCTGAAAGCTCAGGGAACATCGATTGAGATAGTACAACATTTTCTTCCGCATCCAAGACAATATCACCACCCAGATAAGTCACGATACGAGGCTGGACATTCTTACCCGACATATCCGGACTCGTATCCAAATGAGCGATAAAACCGATAGTCGGGATTTTCTCGTCCGTATTAGCCGGCAGAGTAGCCATTACATAACTATTCTCATCCAAGGAGATCTCCTCCATACCAATCGCTTCCAATTCCTTCACCAAAGCCTCGGCAAAGACACGTTGTCCCGGCGTACTAGGAGTCGTACCCGTCTCCTCGTTCGACTGGGTATCGAACGTAACGTACTTTAAAAATCTATCTAAAACTGTCATAACTCACTCTTTTTAGCCATTAAAACATTGCAGGCATAAAAGTAGGTAAAATTTTTCTAAAAACAGCTTGAACCATCAAAGCAATGCGTACAAACCTTACACTTAGGAAGGTCGATCGCCTCCACCAAGGTTTCCAGCGTATTAAACTTCAAGGAACTCAACCCGAAACGCTCGGCGATAATTCCGACCATCTTCTTATATTCCGGAGAGTCTGTCGTAGCGTATTTATCCAGATTCTTATTCTCATCCCCTTCCAGTTCCTTGATAATCTGGCGAGTTATCAATTCCAGAGGACTTTTGGAAGAAGTGAAACCGATAAACGGACAACTATAAATCAATGGAGGGCAAGCGATACGCATATGTACCTCTTTCGCCCCATAATCATATAAGATCTTCACGTTATCACGAAGCTGTGTACCACGCACGATCGAGTCGTCGCAGAAAAGTATGCGTCTGCCTTCCAGCATCGCACGGTTCGGTATCAATTTCATCTTAGCCACCAAGGAACGCATCTCTTGGTTAGCTGGGGTAAAACTACGAGGCCACGTCGGTGTATACTTAGCGATAGCCCGATGATAAGGCACCCCCTTACCTTCCGCATACCCCAAAGCCATACCCACACCGGAGTCCGGTATACCACAAGCGCAATCCACCTCCGAGTCATCCTTCTGCCCCATCTTATAGCCACTCATAAACCGGACATCTTCCACGTTCTTTCCCTCATAGCAAGAAACAGGGAATCCATAATATACCCAAAGGAAAGAGCAGATCTGCATCCCTTCATTCGGTTTACGCATCTGCTCCATACCATCGGCACGCAACCGGACGATCTCGCCCGGGCCTATAAATTTCTCGATCTCATAATCCAAGTTCGGAAGACTGCTGGACTCGCTAGTCGCCGCATAAGCCCCGTCTTTCCTTCCGATTACGATCGGCGTACGCCCCCATTTGTCACGGGCAGCGATAATACCATCCTCCGTCAGGAGCAACATGGAGCAAGAGCCCTTTATCTTATTGTAAACATTCTCAATGCCCTCCACGAAGTCCTTACCTTGTGTAATCAGCAAAGCGACTAACTCCGTCTGATTCGTTTTTCCTGAACTCAATTCCGAAAAATGCATATTCGCCTTCAATAACTCATCCTCCAATTCGTCCAAGTTATTGATCTTCGCCACCGTCACGATCGCGAATTTTCCTAAGTGAGAGTTGATAACGATTGGCTGCGCATCCGTATCGCTGATAATACCGACCCCGGCATTTCCTTTGAATTTAGGAAGCCCCGGTTCAAACTTGGTGCGGAAATAAGAATTCTCCAGATTGTGGATCGAACGCGTAAATCCTTCTTCCTTATCGTACGTAGCCATACCGCCTCTGCGGGTTCCTAGATGAGAATTGTAGTCCGTACCATAGAATAAATCCGTAATACAGTCTCCATTAGAAATAGTTCCGAAAAAACCACCCATTGTTTTTTATGTTTGTATTTATGTTTGAGACCGCAAAGTTACAAGTTTATTTATATATGTTCCAAAATTTACTTCATAACGTTTATTATCATCGGCAATAAAAAAAGGATACCCCTTTTCGGGATATCCTTTTCCTTATTCTTTGGTCGCAGAAACTTAAGCCTCAGCAACAACTTCTTTTACAGAAACGAATGATCTGTTTTCTTTTCCTCTACGGAAAGTAACAACGCCATCTACCAACGCATACAACGTATGATCCTTACCGATACCTACGTTCTCGCCCGGATGATGAACCGTACCTCTTTGACGAACGATGATGTTACCAGCTTTAGCAACCTCACCACCAAAAAGCTTAACACCTAATCTTTTACTTTGTGATTCACGGCCGTTCTTAGAACTACCCACACCTTTCTTATGTGCCATTTCTTTTCTTCTCCTTTAAACGTTAAGCAATAACTTCTTTAATACTCACCTCAGTGAACTGCTGACGGTGACCGTTCAATTTACGGTAACCTTTTCTTCTCTTCTTGTGGAATACCAGCACCTTGTCACCTTTTACCAGCGGAGATAATACCTCACATACTACCTTTGCGCCCTCTACAGTAGGAACACCCACTGTTACCTCACCGTTGTTATCTACTAACAACACCTTGTCAAACTCCACAACAGCACCGCTTTCCGCGTTCTGAATGTGATGAACGAACAATTTCTTGCCTTGCTCAGCCTTGAACTGTTGTCCGTTAATTTCTACGATTACGTACATCTGTCTTAAAATCTTTTAAACAGGTTAGGTCCCGGGGGTGGGCTCCGTCTCCGGCTCCACTTATTTACCCTCTGCGGAAAATCGAGTGCAAAGATAGAGGTTTTTATTTAAAGGACAAGGGAGAAGAGGAGAAAAAACATCATAAAATAACAATCGCCTTCAATCTATTATAGATCGCAAATAACACAGGGACCTTTGAGATAAGCTCGTTCAATATAGAAACAACATCATTTTCTAATAGGGGATAATCATGGGCGATCTCGTTTCGAAGCTCACGGATATAATTCCACTCCTCCGCCTTATCTATCAATCGATAGCGTTCTAAAAGATTTAACAGGTCACGCATAGGAAGAGAGCTAACATCCTCATCCAGATATTCCAATAGATTCCGGAATATTTTGGCCCCCATAGCATCTTGAAGCTTGGAAAAACGAAAGATAAATTGATCCAGACAACGGATTTGCTCACTATTCAAGCCTACATAATCCTCCACCGACATAGGTAAAAGATCTGCCAACTCACCCAACGCCTCTTCAATACGCTGTATATGTCGATCGCAAATCTCAAACTCCCGATTCAGACGCTGTTCTAATTCTTGCTTTTTACTCGTCATACCAAACGTATTCCAGTCATTAATGCTTCCCTTGCTACCGGTGAGTCCTCGTGATCACCTATTATATCGATCTTCTGATCTCCCAAAAAGTATTTCAAACGAGCCAACATCCGGATACGAGCTAATAGCCCTTTCGCTCCGAAAAACAACGAACCAGCAAATTTATATCTCCTCCTTTCTTCTCGTCATTCAGACGAGACCCAAAGAGATAGACCTCTACTCCCTCACCATATATTTCCTTGGCGACACGAAGTATTATCTGTATTTCTTTCTTACTTAAACGCATATTTCCAATGAAATACATTTTCTTATAGACAAAGATAACCTATTTCATGAAATAGCACAAATTATCGTCTGAATTTCAGAGAAAAGTATTTTACCGACCTATACACTCATAGGTAAGGCCGGCCTCATGAAGCTCATGAGCGTCGTAAATATTACGACCATCGATCAATAAGGAATTACGCATAAGTCTTTTAAGTACAGCCCAGCTAGGGATACGGAACTCTTTCCATTCCGTAACCAGCAACAAGGCATCCGCATCCACCGTAGCGTCATACATATCACTCGCGTAGACGACCTTGTCACCCAGCCTACGTCTGCACTCCGCCATAGCGATCGGATCATACACCTTGACCGTAGCACCCGCTTTCGTCAGCAAATCAACCAAGATCAAAGAGGTAGCCTCACGCATATCATCCGTCTCCGGCTTAAAAGCCAAGCCCCATAGGGCTATCGTCTTCCCGGATAAGTCCGGGATATGTTTTTGAAGTTTATGGAACAATACGCTCTTTTGCCGCTCATTTACCTCCTCGACCGCTCTCAAGACATTCATCGTATAGCCATTCTTTTCAGCCGTCTTGATCAACGCCTTTACGTCTTTCGGGAAACAAGAACCACCATAGCCGCATCCCGGGTACAAGAACTTACTCCCGATACGACTGTCCGAGCCTATCCCCTTACGCACCATGTTCACGTCAGCACCCACCAGCTCACAAAGATTAGCGATGTCATTCATAAAACTAATACGGGTAGCCAACATGGAATTAGCAGCGTATTTGATCATCTCAGCGGAAGGAACATCCGTAAAGATCAAGCGATAGTTATTCATCATGAAGGGCTTATACAACTTCTCCATCAGTTTTCGTGCTCGCTCCGATTCCACGCCGACCACCACACGATCCGGCTTCATGAAATCATCCACCGCATTTCCCTCTTTCAAAAACTCAGGATTACTGGCCACGTCAAACTCAACAGACACACCCCGTTTATCCAATTCCTCTTGAATAGCGGCCTTGACCTTCCGGGCCGTACCCACCGGCACCGTACTTTTAGTCACCACTAACGTATATTTATTGATATGCTGCCCTACCGTACGGGCAACCTCCAGCACATAACGCAGATCCGCACTGCCATCCTCATCCGGAGGCGTACCTACCGCACTGAACACCACCTCCACGTCACCCAGAACGGAGGAGAGATCCGTCGTGAACTTCAAACGTCCGGCATTATAATTCTTATGGACCATATCCTCCAAGCCCGGCTCGTAAATCGGGATGACACCCTTCTTCAAGTTCTCGATCTTCTCGGCCATCACATCCACGCACGTAACGTCCACACCCATCTCCGAAAAACAGGTACCCGTTACCAAACCGACATATCCTGTCCCGACAATCGCTATCTTCATACCGTAGAATTTATTTTTATAGATTATAATATGATTTGAACCACGCCACGGTTCGATTAACACCCTCTTGAATATCCATTGAAGGCTTAAAACCCACTGCCTGTTGAAGTAATGTAGTATCGGCGTTCGTCTGATACACGTCCCCCGGTTGCATCGGAAGAAAATCCTTCACCGCCTCTTTCCCGCAAGCGCTCTCTATAGCTTGTATAAAATCCATCAACCTGACAGGCCGTGAATTGCCTATATTATAAATACGATAGGGTGCGGAGGAGGAACTAGGATCCGGATGCTCCGGGTCCCAATCCGGATTCGGTGTAGCCGGCCGGTCCAAGACCCGTATCACTCCCTCCACGATATCATCAATATACGTAAAGTCACGTAACATATCCCCGTTATTGAACACCTGAATCGGACGATCGTGCAGAATAGCGTCAGTAAACAAGAAAGGAGACATATCCGGCCTCCCCCAGGGTCCATACACCGTAAAGAAGCGCAACCCCGTGGCAGGAACCCCATACAATTGGCTATACGCATGCGCCATCAACTCGTTAGACTTCTTGGATGCGGCATACAAGCTCACGGGATGAGCGATACTCGTTTTCTCCGAGAAAGGCACATCCGCATTCAGCCCATACACGCTGCTAGAGCTGGCATACACCAAATGACTCACCTGATGATACCTACATCCCTCCAGCACATTGATAAAACCATCCAAGTTCGATTCCACGTACGCATATGGATTCGTGATCGAATAACGTACGCCCGCTTGGGCGGCCAGATTCACCACCGCATCGAACCCCTCGTTGGCGAAAAGCATCCGCATCGCCTGCCGATCCTCCAGATTCATCCGGATAAAACGGTATCTCTCATACGTATGGCTAGGAGTCAATTTATACCAATCCACTTCCTCTTCCCGTATGCCCGCCTCCTTCAAGCGACCATACTTCAAGGCCGTATCATAATATCCATTGACATTATCCAAACCCACGACCTCGTCCCCCCGCTCCAGCAAACGCCGTGCGATGAACGAGGCGATAAAGCCGGCGGAGCCGGTCAGTAAAACCTTCATAAATATGTAAATTGAATAACAATAGAACTAAAAAGTCTCAGGAACATTTCTAAGAATTATCAATACATCAACTCATAAATCGCCAAATGCTTTGCAATGACATCATCCAAGGAAAAATCCCGTTCCGCAATCTGGCGGGAATTAAGTCCCATTCGTTTCCTTAAATCTGCGTCATCAATCAAAATCCTCAATTTTTCCGCTAGTGCCTTGCTATCTTTAATAGGAATCAGAAATCCATTCACCCCATCCTCTACCGTATCCTTACACCCAATAGAGTTTGTCGTGACGATAGGCCGCCCAATGGCTGTAGCCTCAATCAACGATTTCGGCACCCCCTCTCGGTAATAACTAGGGAAAGCTATGATATGGGATGATCTCAACAAATCCGGAACATCCGATCTATATCCCAGCCATTGTATATAATTCCCATCGCAACGATCATTCAACTCTTCCTCCTTGATCGCTTTTGGGTTCGACGACAAACCGCCACACAGGAGAAAACATACACGTCCCTCATATTCTTTTCGGAGTAACTCCGCAGCATTCACCAAGACCCAAACACCTTTCTCCTCTACCATTCTCGCCGAGAACAGTATCCGAATCTTATCAGAGACAAGCTCAGGAGTATATGTATACGTCTTTAGATCCACTCCCGATCCTTTGATGAATCGGATTTGATCTTTAGTTACCACTCTTTTCTCGACAAACAACCGTTCATCCTCATGATTTTGAAATATCTCGATCAAATTCTTTCGATGGTGCGAGAAACGGAGAACACTCAATATCAAGCTTGTCAACCGAGATTCTTTCTCTAATGAAAACATCACACCCAATCCGCTGACAGCGTTCACAACACCTTTCACATCGGCTAATTTAGCGGCCAGTCCACCCCAAAGGATGACCTTCAAACCTACATGGTGCACGATATCCGGTTTCTCCCGCTTATAAAGTCGATAGAGAAACCAAAAAGTCTTTAGCTCCTTTATCGGATTCTTCCCCGTAGGATGAATGGGTAGTTCCAGCATCTTCAAACCCAACGCTTCCACCTGTTCCCTACGCCCGGTATTCTTAGCCACGATCGCCATGTCATAACCTGCCTCTTGCGCACGAACAGCCAGCTCCTTGCGATGCGTAAGGAGGAAATAATCCTCATTGAGGACGATAAATATTTTTTCCATTCTTATCTATTTCGTTATAAGGAACTGGCAATACGAACTCTTCTCCTAACTCAAAATCAAAAGAGTCTGGACTAAACCTCATATAGCCGCTCGCATCATAAAATGTAAATTCCCCAAAGATTATCTTACCTTCGACATTATAAAGATCCACTCTAACATGTGGGAAATCTGATGAGAGATTTTTCGCAATCTTAACCATTTCCTCAAAGTTATAAGGCTTTTCTATATTCCTAGATAGAGGTTTCTCATCGGCTCTAATAGCATCTATTCTTTCAAAATCAATAGTATAAATACCCAAACCACATTTATCCCCCATATCTCTATCCGCTATGATATATAAATATTTTACATTTCCATTAAAACAATGAAATTTATAATCCACTAATCCTCCTTTTTCTAAAGCAGATTCTATATATTTTTCTACAATAAATCTAGAACCCTTGATTCCTGTATACGCCCACTCCCTACCAGGATGAACACGTATTTTATTTTTCCATCCATCCAATTTTTCAATTAGTTTCTCGATATCCAGATTAGATTTATCTTTACAGATAAAAACATTTTGACCACCACCACCATCTGTCGTTTTTATCACAAATCTATTTGGAAGTTCTTTGAAAGGAATATCTCTTGCAGAATCATAAACACCATAACATTCATTAAGCAAATCAGAATATCCTTTTGAAGATATATATCCACGAACATCGTATTTATCTACACAGATGAACATTAATGGATTTCTATAATAAAGCTTATACCATTGAAGTTTTTCCGAGAATCGACGTGGATGTTTCAGAGATAGTCTGCGTCCCATCTTTATGTAATATTGCACACGTAACATGATACTGTCTGGAACCCATGAGCAACAATTTAAGATCAAAAACCTAAGTTTTCGAGATTTGACTATTTTCTTATAATCCATAACCATTAATTTTTCCAACACGAATGAGCCTCAAACCTCCATTTCTTAGGGAATCTTACATCAGAAACCTTTCTATCAGAAATCTCTTTATTATTCGAATGAATAAACGCATTCAACACATATCCATATTGATCCAAAATAAAGCGAATATGAGGAATCTCATGGCACTCCAATTGCATAATCTTTGATAAAGTATAATCGAAAATAAACATATCATCAGACATCATAATGATCCCCAAAGGCTTAGGAGAAGGCCCGACAGGTCCCTCCTTCTCCCCACAAATGATCATATCCCCAATATTAAGGATCTCCCTCTGAGGAAGATCACATATATTCCCTTCTTTATCCGCATACCTCACTATATGATTTAAATCTACAACAGTCCTCCAAATCGTATCATTACCATACCAACTGCCTATACGGTATTTGTCACCGCTAAACAATACACCAAGGATATATAATGACTTTTTCAAGAAATCAAGAAGTTTGGCCATTACTATTCGACCTTTAACCGAACAAATAGTTTGTCTGTTATCAATATATTCCATATACATTTTAAGGATACTTTTCTTATCATAAGCATCCCCTGTTCCAGATTCTTTATCACCTATCGCTCGATGAGGAAGGGAAGCTTTCTCGTAAGTGATACCGACAAAATTTTTCATCGCTCCGGTTATACCTGCGAGTCTATGGGTTTTAGGTTTTGGGATATTGATCACCACATCAGCTAACAATACCGCCTCATTTATTTCATATCGATGGATTCCTTTGTCATGATAGTTTTTTGTTAGATTATAATCATAGTCACTAACTTTATATACATATTCTTTTTTGTCATTTTCTGCATGTAATGAATTTGATCCCAAGTCTACAACCTTTGACTTATAAGGAGAATCAATCAATGTCAGTTCATTACTTACCCCTTTATGAAATACACATTTATATTTTCTAAAATCACATATATCGACAGTTATTCCATTTCTATTTATAAAAGAAAACAATTGGTTATACCCAGCCAGCTCAAACATTTCATCCAAATCTGTTCCCTGCATTGGCGCATCCCCCAAAATTATCTTACCCTCGCCCTTCAAAGCGATCACAACATAGTCTAAAATCGCACGAACTAAGGAGGGATGTGTAACCAAACATGTCAAGCTAGGATCCCCCCTATAAACTTTATTTTTATGAGATACCCAATTAGGCTTCAACAATACGGTCTGACCAGGCTTAATAACATTACCTAATGGGTTCCAATTACATTTTCCAAAATTCGCCTTATCATACCCCATACCATATAGTGTATTCCTCAGCATATCATATACATCATTAGGTGTAGACGAAATCTCATCTTTTCTCCATGGATATTCTGGATATAATCGACTTGGATTATAAAAATCAGATCCTTTAGGATAGTTATAAACACTACCGTTCTCTATATAAACGCAATTCATACTTGACACTTTATATTAAATTATTATCAAATCCTCTTGTCCTCCACATCCTTACGTACCTCCGAGAAAAAGTCACGAATCCGTTTTTCTAATTTGGAATGCTCATAATCACCAGCCATTTGGAAATTGCGCTCGGCAGTCTGGCGATATTTAGCTTCATCACGCAAATGCGTTAAGCAACTTACGATACCTTTAACATCTTTCTGATCCACAACAAACTCAGATTCCAATAGCTCAGGTATTCCTCCCGTATTAAATCCGATACAAGGTAAGGCTACGCTCATTGCTTCCACAACCGAACGAGGCAATCCTTCTTGTAAGCTAGGTTGTAAATAAATGTCGGCATCCCGAAGTATATTCATCACTTCTTTTGAAGTTTTTAACCCCAAGAATATCACTTGCTCCTCTACACCCAAATGTTTACAAAGAGTTCGGAGATAATTCCCCTTCCCCCCTCCTATCAGCCAATACCGATAACGAAGATCCCCTAAACTCTTCAACTGAGCGATAGCACGAATCACAAACTCATGCCCCTTGTAGCGCACATCCACATGTGCCGTGGTAACCAGCCGGATATCATCCATCTCCTGACGACTTGACAATCTCCGCAAGCGGGTTTCCAGCGCCATAGGGTCAAACTCACCCAAATTAGTATCCGAACAGCCCAAAGATTTCCCATCTGTCGGATACCTACGTTGCAAAAACTCCTTTGTTACATAATGTACATAATCAGAATGCCGTACACTGTAACGAGTAGTAAGAAAACTGATTGGTGCCATCAAACGAGCTAACAGCCGATGATGATTATGGAGCGAATCCCATGGACAAGCCACTAAAAATGAAAGAAAAGGTATTTCATGTCGCCGTGCGATCCTCATCGCAGTATCTGCGTCGCCAGATGGCATATAGCCTACCACCAAATCCATAGAAGGCACCAAGCGCTCCAGTAATTTCCGATTGTAAATACTATTCTTTAACCATCCTCCAATACTTTTATTAGTAGGACGCAAGTGCTTCACATGCTCCAAATCCACAAAGTCAATCTTTTGATTCAGATACATAATACTAGCCATCTCATCCGAATATGAAAATGATGCCACAAGATGTAATTCTCCCAACACACTCATATTTTCAAGCGTCCCATGTAAGGGAAAATCGCAGTAACACCCGTCTTTCCGGATATCTATATATTGATTGGTCACAACTAAAATATTCATAGATATTTAATATCATAAAAAATGTTCAGACAATTTATAAGGGACAATCTCACCTGAATTAATATTCAAATAATGAATCCAAAAAACAAGAAAAGATAATATCAATAAATAAAAAATAATATTTCTATCCACATTCAAAACGCCATTCACTGTTTCTTTCCCCAAAAAATCGGAATAAAAAACAGGCTGAAACATTGTAAAATAAAATGATATTCGAGAAATAAAATGATGCAAACCAATTGATATATTCAATACACAAATAGAAACAACAAACATCTTTATCAAAAAATAATCTTCCGCTTTCTTTTTATAGACAAAATAAATAGCAAAAAAAGTCATAAGCATTCGTAACAATAGACGATTCATGGACGCTTCCTCCACCATTCCCAAATTATCAGTATACGAAGCATAAGCATTCATCTCAAAAAAACTAGGGTTAACACCCACTATTCCTATTACAAAAGAAAGCACTAAACATATATACATTATTTTTTCTTTCACATCTATTTTATATACTAAATAGAAAGAGACACTAAATATCGCCGAAAAATGTATAAATGCAGCTAATATAACACAAAAAAAGAACGCCCATTTCTTTCCGTATACCAAGAAAGATGAACCAAACAAGACTATACTCATTGCCAAGCACTGTCTTGTTATGTTAAAAGACAAAAAATAAAATGTCAGTAGTATATAAAAAAAAATAGCCAAACCAATCCCTATCTTGAATCGTCTATATGCCCAATAAACAAAAAAAGTATTCAAGAATGCAGGTATAATAATTACCCAACGAGCCGAATACCCCCCAAAACCTATATATTTGACAAAGGAAGACCAAAGCACCTCCATCTCTCTTCCCACACTATCCAAAGAAAAATCTATCTCATAGTCCCATCCTGACACCATATCTAAATACGCCATTGTATCAGTTCCCACAGAAATATCTCTAAAGGCTAATATAAAGAACATAAATAGGAATATAAAAACATGAAATACACTCTTATTTTTACAATAAGAACATAAATACGCACCTATCAACAAAATTACATATACAGCCATAATTCACCTAATATGTATTACCTATTTTCCTCAAAAACCGGTCTTTATATCCTCTTATCACCGCTGACACATATCTATATTTATTTGGATAACGATAGAGTATTAAGATCAAAAAGGAAAACAATCTACCCAAAGAAATAAATAATCTCGCTATTTTATCCATTCTTGATGGGAATATATCGCAAATAGTTTCCTCCACAATATATTCATTACGGACTTGATAATACATATACATAGGACTCACAGGAGGAAATACGTCTGACTTACGTTCACGTATCATCACTGCATTCGACACTAAAATAGGATTAGTATAGAAACTTGCCAAATAGCCATATACTAAATCATCGCCAGCTATAAAAAAGCGACTATCGGGAAAACCGATCAATCTTACCACTCTACGGGAGATAAACATACCCTCAAAACATCCAACATTCACAGATACATACTTCTTTCCATTCTTAAAGCTACAATAATTTGTTGGGCTAAATACATGATATAATTTAGGATAAAGAAAAGATTCCGATTTCACATATTTGTTATCAGCCGTATACCTTACAGCTTGAATGCATTCAGAGAAGTTAGTCCATGATAACAGATTCTCCAAACAATCATCCGTCGGATAAATATCATCATCCATCATCCATATCCAATCAGCCCCATGTTCATAAGCATATTTACACCCAGTATGAAAGCCCCCTGCTCCCCCTAGATTTTCTTGTCTAATTACTATAAAATGGTCTGCAACTAACGATTCCAACCACTCCTTTGTACCATCCGTAGAAGAATTATCCACTATCACAATCTTCGTAATTCTTGAAGATTGATTTTCCAACTTATCTACCACCTTCCGTAAGCAAGACAAACGATTGTAGGTGACCACCACAGCAAAAACTTTCATAGCCCAAATTTTTCTAAAAGATTCTCCAATATTGGAGCCATATCATAATACTTATACTCAGCCAGCCGTCCACCAAAAATTACCGAGCCTTCTTGATCTGCGAGTTCCTTATAACACTGATAAAGTCTTGTATTTCTTTGATCATTCACGGGATAATAAGGTTCCATTCCTTCTTTCCATTCCATTGAGTATTCTTTGGAAATGATTGTCTTGGGGCACTTCTCTACTTCCAAGCCAAACATCCCAAAATGCTTATGTTCTATAATACGGGTATAAGGAACCTCCGCTTCCGTATAGTTCACTACGGCATTACCTTGATAGTTACAACAATCAAGAGCCTCCTCCTCAAAACGGACCGTACGATATTCCAATTTACCGAAACGATAGTCATAAAACTCATCTATTTTACCGGTAAAAACGATCTTGTCAGCCATGGACTCCCAATAGCCTCGATCCACAAAGAAATCCGCACTTGTCCGAATCTCTATCTCTTTTAGTAGGCCCTCAATCAGTCGATTGTAACCTCCAATAGGGATGCCTTGAAACTTATCATTGAAATAATTATTATCGAAGACAAAACGGACAGGCAGACGCTTAATGATAAAGGCAGGAAGTTCCGTGCACTTACGTCCCCATTGTTTTTCAGTATAGCCCTTGATTAATTTCTCATAAATATCTTTCCCTATAAGAATCTGGGCTTGTTCTTCTAAGTTACGCGGCTCCTTAATGCCATCCTTCCACATCCGAGCGATGGCCTCTGTCTTCTGCTCTTCAATCTTCAACCTCGCCTCATCCGGAGTCTTTACACCCCACATCTGGTAAAACGTATTCATATTGAAAGGTAAATTATAGAGCTTTCCTTGATAACTAGCCAGTGGACTGTTGGTATAGCGATTAAATTCCACGATTGAGTTGACAAAATCCCACACTTCCTTACTTGAAGTATGGAAAATGTGTGCCCCATATTTATGAACGTGAATCCCCCCCACATTCTCACAGTAGAGATTTCCACCAAGATGCGGACGTTTGTCTATCACCAAACAATTCTGGCCTTTTTTATGAGCTAAATAAGCGAAAGTAGCTCCATACAAGCCGGAGCCAACAATGAGGTAATCATACTTTTTCACTATAATATTTTTTTAACCAATTGATACTTCTTATTGGAAATGCCACTATATTAAACAGTAACGCATAATAACAATATTTCATCCAAAAGCCTCCATTCTTAGCTCTATTCAATGCATCCCCCCATACCAATACACACACATTCATACACTCTAGGTAATTCAAAGACTTATATAATTCAGCATGCTTCAAATGGATATATCTAACAGCATCTTTCCATCGATCAAATTTATTAGTCAGACGCAGATTGTCTTGCGTATCTATGCGATAAACACATAGAGGCTCATTCACAAAATAGAAAGGTTTACGTTGCGCCATTCGGATCGTCAATTCATATTCCTGCCAAAATCCAAGATTTTCATCAAACAAGCCAGCCTCAAACAACGATTGACGTTTTGCTAATATAGTAGAAGTAGTAGCACATATCGTCAACAATATTTTTTTTCGCATATTACCTTGATACTGCTTATTAGGTAATAGATCAACGTATTTAATATTATCCTTAGATATTATCTCCAACCGCCTACCACAATAAACCAATTCACAATCCGAATTTTCCAGTAGCGTTACTTGCTTTTCTATCTTAGAAGGAAGCCAATAATCATCATCATCAAGAAAGGCGACATATTCACCTGTAGCAGCTTTGATACCCAAATTACGGGCATAATTACCGCCTTTACTTTCTTGTTTAGAAATATAAATATATCGTAAGGATAATACTTTACAATAATCATCCGTACCATCGGTAGAAGCATCGTCTACCACTATCAACTCTATATTCGGATAAGTTTGGCTGAAGACACTCTCTATCGACCGCTTTAATAACACCTTACGATTATGAGTAGTTATGATAGCCGATACCCTAAGATTACTATTTACCATATTTTATAAGAATCTCTTTTTCAAAAAACCATAATAAGTCATTCTATCACTATTTGTTTTTTCTCTTAATAGCATTTTATAAGTTAGCTTATGAAAAGGTATTTTTCTTATTAAGCATTCATATTCAACTTCATCAAAAGTATTATTCATATTACTCATCATCTTTCCTAATAAAGCTGGAACTGGAGATACTAATTCCAACATTCTTTTCACAAATGGAAAATTTTCATACGCTAAAGTAAAAAAGTAGTCTGCCATGAAATAATCTATAATCTTTTCCTCCTTTTGTAGATGCTCAACCAACATCCTCATCATATACAAATAAAACTGATTACCTTTTATTCCACCACAAAAATAACTTGTCCATTTTCCTTGAGCTACAAAATAATTATCTGACACATCAAGTCTTCTTCCTGTATAAAAAGATGAGTTTCCAATAAACTCATCAATGGGAGAAGTTAACAGCAATGTAGCATCTAACCAAATCCCCCCATAAGTATATAATAAATAACAACGCATTATATCAGAAAAATAAGCAAGGGATATCTTCCCGTTTGTCAGACACATTTCTATTTCATAATCCCCAATATATTCCTTATATGATTCTTTAGTTATTAGACGAACATCATGATTACCTGCATATTCACACACACTACGATAGCATATATTAACAATTTCAGGCATAAAATCTTCCCCTTGCCACCACATAATCCAAATAGGACAATTTTTTTCAATGGGACTTGAAGAAATATAATCAACATTTCGATATCCATCTATTATATCCTTATAATTAGTTAAAATATGCTCTTTTATTATCCGATGCTTTTTGCATTCAGATTCCTACTGAGAAAAAACATCCTTCTAGTGATTTTATATACCAATGGATAAATTGACAAAAACAATTGATCAGACTTTTTCATTTTTCAATACAATAATATTTAGTTACTTTAAAATAAATCTTTACATTTCTCAGCACAATAAATCTCCTGCAATATTTTTTATATATACCATTTCAATCCAGCTTTGATCTTTTTTATTTCTATTTTGCTAAAAGAATTTTCAATTAGAACTCAACTAATCGCAAGAACTTAATCACTTTTCCACAACTAATTATCAACAACTTACCATCTTTTGAATTATGACACGAAGATAAACCATCTAGAATATGACGGCTAATAAGCTATTGAGTGCTTACCTTCCTTTCCTTCATGCGTTAGGTATAACTTAAGATTTTTCCGTGATAGCCCTAGGAGGATTTTGGTATATGAATCGCTATTAGGACTATTGTCATCTATTACAACCATCTGGGTATCGTTACGTTCAGAAATAGAGCTTAAGCAACGATCAAGAAGGTGCGGAATATTGTAATGAAGTATGATAATTAAATATATATAAATTGCGTTTTTTATTACAAACAGATGTTATGCTCTTGCATATAAAATACTAAATTTGCTCCTATATTATCGATTCAAGCTATTTCACATAGATACCATAAATCTTACGTACAGTCTGACTAACTATACAGTTTTCGATTACATATTTTTTATTATCAGAACCTTTCTCTGATTTTACCAATTTTATAGCTTCTTCAACAGCAGACACGACAGATTCTATATGGCGATAATCAAATGTTGGGTTACCCATTTTCTTCAAAATATCACCAACGCAAGCTTCTTCTGTTCCGACAACAACATGCCCCCAAAAAAAACCCATAGAAACATTTCCGGAATTCAATATTTTTATTCGCTGAATAAATGATATATTTGTTGCTGTATAATAATAAGGTAGCAGCTCGTCAACATATTCATTGCCATATATGATATAGGGATGAAAAAATAATCTTAATTTGTAATAGATGTCACGAATTTTTTCTTTATAGGTTTCATTTCCATAGTTACGCAGAAATATGGGTATCAAAAACTTATATTTGGTACGTTTATAAACTTTCATTGCAACTTTGATAACGAAATTTCTTTCTTCCCGTGACCTATAAGTACCGAAACTTAAAATATAATGATTTGCTTCATCAAGATTGAGTTTGTTCAAAGATTCTTTCTTCGTTGGGTATTCCTTATATAAAGTATCATATACGTGATGTTCAATTATAATAGACCTTACATTTGGAAACTTCTGAGTGAGGAGACTTTTGCTATATTCTGCGAGATGAATAATCATATCGCTCATTCCATATACTAAATCATACGACTCATTAAGTTTGGAATTTGCAGAATAATGAGCAGCCAAATTCAAGCACGTTGAAATGATTTTTGTACCATTATATTTGTATTCGTTAATTTGGTTTCTTAAATCATCTAAGCTTTTATCTTGGTATTCGTCCTGCAAAAGGCATTGAGGCCAATAAATATGGATTATATCAAACTTATCCGAATAAGCCCAAAACTTGGCTACACCTGTTTGGATTTCGACATCCTCATATTTTGAAAATTCATCGATAAGAGTACCTACAAATGGATTGTCATAAATCCAAGATTTTTCAAGCGGTATCAATACTTTCATTACTGTTGTTCTTTTATGTATTGAATAATTTCTTTCACTTTCTCCAAATCGCCCTTGTTTACCATCTCGATAGATACGAACCGGTCATAGTGAATCTCGTTGAGGACATCAAAAAGATCGTGATGCAATTCACGCTTCTCAATTAAATTCAACCCAGGCTCGCTGATGTGAACATGGTTGATGTACTCTGGTATCTGCTTTAGATAATTGATGTCTTCTTCGTTATTGATTATTGTACCAAAGTCGACATTTACCTTGATGCCATCTGATGATGACTTGTACGCCATCTCAACAGCCTGCTCTGTATAGTTCATAAAGCGGGTGTTATAGATGGTAGGATTTGGCTCAAGAGCTACAACTGTATTGTGCTCCAGAGCATAGTCGCCAATCACCTTGAAGAAGTCTATGGCCGTAGGCATAACTGCAGCAACATCTTCGGTATCACGATTCTTTGGATTACCGAAAACAAGATTTTTGCATCCAATAGCCTCTGCAAAATCTATGGCTTTCTTGGTGTAGTTAATCAGAATCTGACGATTTTCTTTTGATACAAAGATTTTTTCTGTATGGCCATACCAGATAGACTGCATAGAAGGCACAACCAATCCATACTTTTCCTGAAGCAAGGATGCCCATTCCTTTGCTTCAACTAACTTATCATATGGTGCATCTGGGAAAATGCGAGTTGGTGCAATCTCCAATCCCGCAAATCCTACTTCTTGGAGATATGCATACATTTCGACATCATTCTCTGCTGCCCATGCAATATCTGAAATAGATAGCTTCATATTGTTACTAGCTTTCTTCGATGATGAATTCTTTTATTTGCTTCAAACAAGTATATTTATCAAGAATATAACCATTCTGTCCACCAAAGATATCGGTATGCTTTGTCTTGAAATCGAAATGTGGCACAGGCTTGTTCAACTCGTTTACGAACTCTTTTCCATCATGAACATAGTTGTAAATCTCGCCAATGGTTACAGGTTCTACTGCCACATTAAGTACGCAGATATTGTTCTCCAATGCCTTCTCAATCAATAGCCAAAGCTGTCCGAGGTGGAAATATTGGAATATTCCTCGACTATCCGTAAAGAGAAGCGCTGTAAATCCAAATTTCCGGAATTCCGCTTTCAGTTGTTTGCGAAGTTCCTTATCTACAGCAGTACATTTTGCAAAGCCATTATCCTGCATAACGTAATTCTCTTTTACCAGTGCCGATTCAGATGCAAGTTCATTGTATTTAGCCTCAGTCAACATAGCAGGAATTACGTTAATCATATCATACAGAAAGTTCTTTTTCAGATTGATACCATAAATTCCAGGTAGTCGAACAACGAGAGAATCTTTGTAATTCTGTTCTACCCACACCTCAAGTATTCTTCGATTGCGACCATAAGTTGTTGATTCTTCTTCATTGATGACGGTATCCTCATCCACATCGAAGGGTTGATTATAGACAGCAATAGTCGAAATCAAAACAACACGCTTTGGATTTATCTTTTTAATGTTTTCAATGGCATTCTCAATAACCTCGAAATCTTTCTCCGGAAACTTATTTGCCAAAAACATTTCTGCACGAACACCAGAATACACAAGAAGATCAGGATTAGTACCAAATGCCTCTTCAATATTCTTGCTGTTGTAATATGCATCAAACTTTGTAGTAACACAAATATTGCTACCAACGAATCCTGTATATCCTACTATTGCTGTTTTCATTTTCTTACTGGTTTGCTAGTTTTTCAATTGAAACGAATATTGCGTCTTTCTTCTTGAATACAAAATCTATAACCGCCTTGAGATACAGGGCAATTATTGCCAATAAAGAATAGACTCCTGCAAAACATATTGTAATAAACACTATCATGTTTGCTACAACCGATAGATTGCCTGTATATACAGTATAGCCCACAGAATATAGTATACTTAGCAAAAGGAATAAGAACGTTGCTTTTACAAGTCGAATAGAGTAGATGCTTCCCAAGCTGGTGTATAATAGTATTGATGTGAATACCTTTGGTTCGCTACCCAATGGACTTTCACAAGTTTTATCAGCTACATACCTTACATTTGATAATGGGAGTCCACATTTTGCGTATGAAATTTTCCTTGAAGCAACAGCCTTTGTAATCGAACGTACATGATTGATGCCTCGTCTTGAGAGCAGACGGAATGTAGAAGGCCCGATATTGTAAGCAAGAGGTGCATTCCTATTAATTATAGTGTAGAAAATGCGTTTGCCTAAACTTACTTTGCGATCACTAACAGCACATACGAAATCATTTCCCTCTTGAGATTTATGGTACATTTCTATCAAGAGACTCCAATCATAGTCAACCTTAGGGGAATCAAACTCGAAGACATAGTCACCTATGGACAGGTCAATGCCGGAATTAATACCATACTCTGCACCCCATGCTATGCTGAGGTTTAGAATAGAGATTACAAGTCCAGATTTTGTTTTAGCGTACTCCTTAATAATATCCATGGTATTGTCGGTACAGGCTCCATTAACAATAATGATTTCGTATTTCAAAAAGTTATCATTTAACGTTTTATTAAGATTCTCGATAAATGTCTTTATAGTATCAGCTTCGTTGTGGCAATAAACAACTGCTGAAACAAAATTCTTTTCTTTACTTAATTCCATAATTTTAAACGCTTAAGATTTCATCAAGGTCGTAAACTGTATTAATTTTGCCTGAAAGTACACTAACAAAGTATGGCTCCTCTGAGAATGTCTTGATGACAGTTGGACGGCTATCATCAATCTCAGAAGCAAGAAGAATAGGCTTCATTGAATAGAGTGTGTGATCAAACTCAAATTTCAAATCGTCGCGCATGTATTTCCGAGCAAGGTTGCTCATGTATGGCCAAGCTGATTCTGGCTTTGCAGGACAATAGTTGCAGTTACCAAGTTGGTTAGGCGAACAGAATCCTTTACTTCTTGCCTGACAATCAAATCTTGGGAGAGGTTCTTTGCATGCCACATGCGGAGTGAATGTAACAGAAGTCAATGAATGATAGCCAGTTTTACCAAATGGCATGATACTGAAAAATGGACCGTCCATAACTGTTAGACCAGTATCGTGCAGTTTGTCATTGACATTGCATAGGATTATCTCACAAAGCTCGTATTTTATACGGAACATCCCATATCCAAGTTTGTTCTGAATCTGATTGACGGATGCATATGTAGCATTCAAGACAAAGGGAGCTTCTGCAAAGAATTTATTACCATCCTGCTCAATCTGCATTTTATAAGTCTTGTCCGATTTCTCAATATCAAGGATTCTTGAGCCAAATTTGATTTCGACATTTTTATATTGCTTCAACTCGTCAAGGAAGTATCTCTTGAGTATTTGAGCATCGTATGTGTACTCCTCTGTCAAGAACGCACCATCGCAATAACCCTCTTTGAAGTAACGAGTAGATGCCACTTCATCACAACGAATATTTGCAGTTTCGCAGAATCTCTTGAACTGTTCTGCATCGCTCCATGAGAATTCCGAGCTGGTAGCATACACCTGATCGAACTTATCCAATACGCAAAATCCAAAGTCTTCATTGAAGCGGTTGAAATAACCTGCTGACTTGATAGCGGTACTGAAACTGCGAGGATAATGATAGCCCATGTGAACTCGTGCCTGATTGATAAATGTAGCTCGTTTGAATGCTGCATCGTCATGCTCAAGCACCATAACATACTGTCCTCGTTTTATGCAGAACAAAGCCGAGTATAGGCCATAAAGTCCTGCACCTATTATGATCTTGTCATACTTATTCATCGTTTTAATACTTCTGATTTAGCTATTGAAATAATATCGTAGTCTCCCGTTAGCTGAGTCATCACTAATGCTATTATTACACCAATACCTCCTTTCACAATCAAGCTGACCAGAAGATAATCTGTCTGCAAGAAATATGTTGTTATGGCTAAGCCAAGTCCAACAACACAAGTAACTAATAGTGGTTTCAAGAGGCTTCGCACATAAGCTCTGATGGAATAATCAAGAGATCGCAAAATTAAGTAGAAGCATTGTACCGTATTTGCGATTTGAGCCATCAGATAACCGGTTGCAACTGCCGTAATTGTTCCCCAAAGGCTTAGAGTAGTAACAAAACTTGTTATCATAAAGAATGTTCCACAACAACCTGCCATAAACATTTTCTTCGTATTGTTGGTTGCCTGAAAGATTGATCCCGTTGATGAGGTAAGAATTTGCATTCCCACAGTCAATGATAAAATCTGAAATGGATCCACAGCTTCTTCCCATTGGTCTCCGAAAAAGAGCAATATCAACTCTCGTCCGCAGAAAAACAGGATAATAGAAAGAGGGAATCCTATATAAGACATAAGTTTCAACACTTTCATATACTTGTCTGTCATTTCTTTAATACTATCTTGCAAAGAAGAAAAAACTGGTAGCATAACTGGTGTTATCACAAAAGTTATATTTTGTAGAGGCAACAGCATCAAGCGGTAGGATTTTTCGTAGTATCCAAGAGCTTGAAGTCCTGCCATTCTACCTATGAGCATTTTATCAACATTTCGACCAAAGTAGTTGATAATGTTGAACAAAAACTGATAGGATGAGAACGAAAATATCTTCTTTAGCGATTCTATTCCTGGAATTAGCTTGAAGGTCATTCTTTTCTTATAGAGATAGAATATTGCCAATAAGATTGATGATAGCAAGTACGACAAAACAAGCGAATATATTCCAAGACCATTGTATGCTGCAATAATCGATATTATGCCAGTTGTGGTTTGTATCAATAATGTCGTAAAAGATATTAGCTTGAATTGCTTCTCCTTGTATAATAAGTTCAATGGCACTATTAATATGCAATTAGACAAAATCAGTATGCACAAACTTTGGCATACTGGTAATAGAATGTCTTTGTTATAATAATGAGCAATAGGCCATGAACAGAAAAAGAAGACGCAAGAAAGAATAAGTCCCATATAAACAGTAAATGAAAAAATATTCTTTAAGTCATTATCGTTAAGTGTCTTATTTTGAATGATAGCAGGTCCTATTCCAATATCACTTAAGATATTGAAAAAATTGATAAAGACATAAGCTATAGCTATGATTCCATAGTCTTCTGGTGCCAATATTCTGGCTAATATAGCGGTAATAACCAACTGGATTGCCATACCTGAGTATTTGGCAATAGCTGTATACATAACACCGCTTGTAAGTTCTTTTTTGACTGACATCAAACCGTTATTTAGGTAAGCACTCATTTAGCATACCCCTTTGAAAGGAGACTTTGCAGTACCTTAAACTGAGGTAAGCGACCAATACAACGTACACCTCAATAATAGAAAGTTACGCTTATCAGTCTTCTTAAAAAAATCTTTGATTAAGATTCTAACGTAAACGACGTTAGCGTCCAATTTTGACGTGTCTTATATAGAAAGCCGCATTTAAGCGGTTTCCTTATAATATTTATCAAAATCAGGATTGTTTTTTAATATTTATTACTGTTTAGTCCGATAGTCATCGGCAGCAAATTCTCATAATCGGTACGACCGAGCACTATCTGTTTAAAGAATTCCTTCAGATAGTGCAGTACAGGTGCCTTGCATCTTGCAGGTAGATATTATCGTATGGTATGCAGCTGATACACGTGTCATTTTCCCGCTTCCGAAAAATAGCGAGTTCTTACGTTCTCCGGCTAAAGGGCGTATGAAACGTTCGGCAATGGAATTGTCGATTGTGTATGAACCGTCATGTGTATAGGCAAACAACTGTATCCAGAAAACATTCAGATAGCGAAGAGCCTTTTCCATAAGTTCACCGCACGGAACAAGTTTCTCCAATGATAATTCCGTAAGCCAGCCCATCTCCATACCGACTCCCGGCATAGCCCATGCGATCGTAAACATCTGGCTCATCCTATATTAATCGGCAAACTCCACCTCCATGGTTAAAATCCGGACACCGCCTTGTTTTAGTTCCTTTGTATTAATACGGATATCACAATCTATAACAAACTATAACAAAGAATGTTCCTGCGGCAGATTTTATCACATTCTCATCATACATATCACTCAAATATATCTCAGGAGTCGCAAAGGTCCAATTACGGGGATTACGCAATTCGAATCCCATTTTTTCATATAGCAGGCTATCCAAACCCCTGCAACCTTGGCCCATTGTTCTATTCTTTGAGCTTGCTGCGCTCCGCATTGGGACTCTCTTTTGAAATCGTTGATTCCTTCAGAGCCATAATCTGCTTCAACTTTTGCTCCCGCGAGTAGGGATGCAATGACATGACACGAACCTCCCGTTGAGCAGCCATGCTGTTCAATCGGTGAAAATCGTTTATATATAAGCCTTCCGCTGATAAATTGCTCCGCATAACAATCTAATTTCATCAGACCATTAGGTGTGAATCCCTTATTAACAATAGATTCCATCGACACCCAAAAATCTAAATTATTCATTATTCCTTTTTTATCTGTTACAAAGATAATCACATTTACGATTTCCCCACACCTATCCCGATAATAATTCTTCACTTATCGCAGTTGTTCGCTCTCTTTCCGTTCCCGATTCCGTTCAATCAGCCCATTACCACACGGATCACGTCCAACAGAGGAACCAACACCGTATCTAGAATTTCTTCCCGAACACTATATTCAAGAACGTCTTCACCAATATCTTGAAATCGAACCACCACGAGCGGTGCTCCAGATAGAACAGATCGTAACGCAGACGGCGGATCATCTTCTCCAGCGTATCCGTATAGCCGTTGTAGAGCGTGGCATACGAAGTCACGCCCGGACGGATCTGGTACAGGAAGCGATAGCGGGGATCACGCTCCATGATCTGGTCGATGTAGAACTTTCGCTCCGGACGAGGGCCGATAAAAGACATATCACCGATGAAGACATTCCATAATTGGGGAAGCTCGTCCAAATGATGCTCGCGCAGGAACTTCCCCACACGGGTCATGCGGGGATCTGCGCCTCCCTTGTAAAGGGCAGGGCCGAACTTCTCAGCGTCCAAACGCATGCTGCGGAACTTATAGATATGAAACGGACGGCCGAAACGGCCAATCCGCTCCTGCCTGAAAATGGCAGGACCGCCATCCTCGCACCTTACGGCGATGTAGCAGATCAAGAACAAAGGGGAGAATACGACCAAGGCGATAAAGGCCAAAAGACAATCCCCTATACGCTTCACGTTACGCTCGAAGGCGTTCATCCCATCCGGGATAAAATCAGTAGGTTTTCCAAAACTCTCTTTTTTAATCATGGCTAGTTAATTAGTCAATGAAGGCTGTCCTAAGGACAAGCAGTAATGTTATTCGTATAGCCCACCTTTAAATTATTTCTTTCCTCCATCCATCTTCCCCCGCATGTAAGCAATATACCGCTCCACGGCTTCATGGGCCAGTCGGCGGAACCGATCCTCGTCATCCAGATGTTCCCAAAGGAGGTCCAACAGACGGACATAGATGCTGAAATGCATGTCTATACCTTTTTTAAAGCGTTATAGGTACTGCCGCCCATACCTCCGGTTACGCAGACGATGGATTTGGTCAGCTTGGTGACTTTCAGCAGCGTGTCGATGTAATCACCCAGACGGGGAAAGAATTGTTGTCGGTACATATGTGATAATCGTATTAATTTCTCTGAAATCCGTACGTGTGGGGATACGGCAGTCCCGATACCTCCCGCTCGTGCCACGACCGGTAATCTTCCGCAGGGAAAACGGGGACGGTCAATCGCTTATAATCCGGCTCGTCGATCCGCAAGATATGCTTGCGGGCGTACGAACGCAGCGAGCGATCCGTTACGGACACCATCACGACCGGAAACGGATACCCGAACAGGCGCATCGGCGTGGTCTCGCTGTCCGGGAACGCACGACGCAACTGATAGGCCGAACGCTCGAAGGCGACCCAGTAAGGCCCCGTACAATACAAGTGCATGGAGGTATGGTTCGCACGCTCACGTTCCATGATCTCGCACAAATGGTCGTTCAGCAACGCCACCAAACGAACGCCGGAAGGAAGGGTAGACATCAAATTTGAATTATGAATTTTGGATTATGATTTAAACTGTCAACTGCCACTTCTCAACTGTCAACTGATTCGTGGCCCAGCCATCTATCATAGTCGCCCAGCCGGCGGATCAAGGATAATTTACTTTTCTTAGGCGAGGGATCGACTTGCCAAGGATCCACTAGCTCGTGTGCCATGCGACGGTAGAGAGCGTTATCCGTACAGCCGTACAAGGTGACCAGCAACAGGGCACGGGATTGCGGTGCTTTCACGACAGGCAATAAGCCGCGCATCGTGTCGTGCAAGCGAACGAAAGCCTCCTCATCGCCCGACAGCTTATAGGTCGGGAGGAGCAACGCGCACAGCTTGCAACGCATCACGTCTGTCTCCGCACGCAAAGAGGCATATCCCCGCAGTACCTCGCCGGCCAATCGTCGATCCTCCTCGCAGACACTGCCGGAAGCATGGTAACGTCCCAAGGCCTCGTGCAGGCCCTCCGACAGGCGGTCGTTGTCCAGATGGGTATAAACGTGCTTGCTCCTCGCGTTCAACTCGATCAACTCGTACTCACCCGCCTTCACCTCGAACAAGGGTACCCACATGCAATCCAGTATGCGTGCCATCACCTCCTTATGACCGCCGCCCGGCTGGATCACCACCTCGGCCTCCATCCCGGTGAAATAACCGGACGTGATGCGTACCCGATCCCCCTTCAACAAGCGGGTACTCTCCGGCACGTACACCGGAAGCTCGTTGGAGTAAGCCTCCGCCACCCAGCGCAAATTCGCCATCTCCTGATCCAAGAGGTGCGGGAAATAGGTCGTACTCCCGGAAGAGACACGGGGAAGGAAATTATACAAGGGGAGTGCCTGCTTCATGCGGAAGATTTCCTCTACCGAAGAACGGATAAACACGTAGTTGAACAGCAAAGGTCGCCTCGTGTTGACCAGCTTGCCACCCACCTTTCGCACCTCCACGTACGAGGGGGCGAAATACTCGAAAAGAGCCTCTCCCCGACGTTCCCGCCGGGAAAGCTCCACGTCCAAGCCTTTGGAGGGGCTGATCCGGTCACGCCGTCCACCCGCGGCGGTAGGAAGCGTGAGCACGTACCAGCGCACGGCTTTCAAGTCATGACGCTTGCCGGCCTGTGTCAGGCCCCCCTTCGGACGATCGTTTCTCAAAATACGCGTCGGCATGATTCTCTTTTCCCTAAGATATACGAGGAGTTCCCCTCTGATTAAACGACAATTCAAAGCCCTGCCAAGCGTACCCTATTTACGCCTAACACACAGCACTTTAAGTTTTCAATTATGGCATTTCTGAAAATTACCATACCTAGTGAATATTTAGCTACTCGGGAAGTAGCGTAAAAGGAGGGGAAAATTACCCAGCTGTAGAGACGGAGCGTGCTCCGTCTCCCATCGTCTGACGGTAATTTAAATACCATTTTGAGGAGATGAGACGAGGCACGCCCCGTCTCTACAGGAATACACACACAGGTTATGAGGCATGGTGGAATGATACCGGGAACAAGAGGTCGTTTCACCCGCATCACCATGTCTATACGTTTAGGATAAAATGGGAAAATCAAAGAATAGAGAGGATCAAACGCCTACAATGAGTAAACAAGCGGATCTATTCGCTTGTTTTTAGTTATTTTTTACTATATTCGCGGCATGAAAGAATACGCTACTTCCCGAGTAGCCAATCTCTTACCCCACCTCGGATACCGGTTTATACACGCTCTCGAAGCAAGCCCGGTTCACCGCCGACAGACGTTCCAAGGAAAAGCTCTTCAAGTAAATTTGCGTGGTCTTGATAGACGTATGCCCCAACAGCTCACTGATCATCTCGATCGGTACGTCCTGTTCCTTCAAGGTCGTGGCGAAAGAGTGACGGATCGTGTACGAGGTGACCGGCTCACCCACACCACAAGTCTCCGCCAGCGACCTCAAGTTGCGGTTAAAGCGCAACAAGGCGCCGTTGTATTCCGCATAGGCCGCCTCACCCGTTTTCTTCCCGCTCAGAAACGGGAACAGGTAAGGCGAGTCCTTGTCCGTGCAAACCGCCAACTCATCCAACAAGAGCCGTACATCGGCCGGGATCTCCACCCGGATGAAAGACCCGCTCTTCTGACGGTGGTACGACAAGACCCCGTCCTTGACATTCTCTTTCCGCAAATGGGCGAAATCCACGAACGCCATCCCGCTGAACGAGAACATCAGGCAAAAACACAGCTGGGTTCTCCGCATCTCCGGCTCAACTCTCGGAGTCCCCATCAACGAGCGCAAGCTATCCAGAGGCAACGCCTTCTTCCGCTTGCTCTCCACGCCTGTAAACACCCCCTTGAACAGATTCGGGATATACGAAACCTCGCCAGCCTCCACCGCCAAGTTATAGATATGCCGGATTCGCCGCATATAGGTGGACACCGTATTGCGCATACAGCCCCGCTTCGACAGCCATGCCTGATAAAGCAAGAGCCTCTCTTTGTCTATATAGGCATAAGGGATTTCCTCCATCCCGCAAAAACACTTGAACGAGCGTAAAGCGTCCAGATAACTCTTCGCCGTGGAATAACGCCCCACCTCACGAAGGTGGGCTATATAAGCCAACATACCCCCCACCACGTCTTCTTTTTTCATATAAATCCTCCTTAAATCCTTGTTTATTCTGTTATCTTTTATTTAATCATGTCAACACCATTAACATTGGGACGAACTGTTCGTCCCGCACTTTATTTTATTAATCCGACCTTCACCGCCGTTAATCTAAGAAAAAGAATACATGAAAAATGAATTTAAAATGTCCCTTTTCGCAGCCCCGATCTCACCGGTCAAAGATAGCCTAACGGGACGAGTATCACGACCGGCTACCGTATATCCCAGTCGAGAAGTCACCTTACAGGAGGTGGTCCGACTCATCACCGGCGATCCGGCCCTCGAACGCCTCACCCGGCAGCTCCGCCTCCCGCTTGAGACGGGTGACAAGGAACGATTCAGCGAGCTGAAACGGCAAACGCTACCGTATGTCACGCCTTGCGGGACTTTCTCATACCGGAAAAGCGATCGGCTCCTGGCCCCGAGCGGATTGGTGGTTGTGGATGTAGACGGATTGGACTCTACCGCGGAGGCGGAAGCTCTCCGAAGACAGCTGTTCGACGATGCCTACCTATGCCCCGCCCTCTGCTTCATCAGCCCGAGCGAACGAGGCGTAAAGGCTTTCGTCCCCTATCCGGAACATCCCGGAAACGAGACACCCGCCTATATCTCCGAGCATATCCTAGGCGTAATGAACTACGTGGAATATGTGTATGGCGACGGAGAGACGCGAGGCTCCCAGAAAGTAGACCCGAGCGGCAAAGACATCGTCCGCTCCTGTTTCCTATGTCATGATCCCAACGCGCTCTTTAGGATTTGAAATCATAACTCATAAATCATAAATTACATGTCAGACAGTTTATCCCGCTTAGTAGAAGCGGTTCGTTCGGCGGGTGTAGATATCGCCCCCGGATATTGTGAATACGTACGCTTGGCGTTTGCCATCGCCAACGATTGCGGCGAGGCAGGACGAGAAGGTTTCATCGCCCTGTGTTCCCTATCGGTGAAGTTTAACCGGGAGAAGGCCGAACGACTTTTCTCCAACTCCTTGAAAAAGGGAGACCACAGGATACACCTCGGTACGGCCTTCCACTTGGCCGAACTGGCGGGCGTACGCTTGGAGCCTCCAAGCCGCCCCCGCAATACGCACGCAAGTAATGCAAGTAATGCAAATAATGCAGCACCTGTTTCCCACACACGTGCGTGCGATAATAATGTAGAGACCGAGATCGAGGAGCAGGTCGATCCGTTCACCCACCTGCCCTTCTTCCCCGAGGGGCATGAGTGGCCCCGGATGTTGCGGCAGATCATGGCGTTCGGACAGAGCCGGGAGCAACGGGATGTACTCCTTCTGGGCGGGCTCACCACCTTGGGCGCCTCGCTCGCCCAGACGCTGCGGTTCCTATATGGAGGCAAATGGTTCTTCTCCAGTTTGCAAACCTTCGTCGTCGCTCCCCCCGCCTCCGGAAAAGGCGTGCTCGCGTGGACGCGAATGCTCGTGCAACCGATCCACGACGAGATCCGGGCGACCGTGGCGGAGGAGATGAAAAGGTATAAGAAAGAGATGACCTCCTTCAATTCCTTGGGACGGGAAAAGGCGAAAGCCGAGGAGCCGGAAATGCCTCTCAACCGTATGTTTATATTCTCCGGCAACAACACCGGTACCGGTATCTTGCAGAATATCATCGACTCGGGCGGCGTGGGGATCATCTGCGAGACCGAGGCGGACATGGTCAGCAACTCCATCGCCTCGGATTATGGCCATTGGAGCGAGGTGATCCGCAGCTCGTTCGATCACGACCCACTCAGTTACAACCGGCGGACAGACCGGGAGTATCGGGAGCTGCGGCACTCACACCTGTCGGTATTGATAAGCGGAACACCCGGGCAGGTGAAGCCGCTGATCCCTTCCAGCGAGAACGGATTGTTCTCCCGGCAAATGTTCTATTATATGCCCCGTGTACTTCACTGGATCAACCAGTTCAGCCTACAGCGGACCGACACGTCGCTGGAGTTCCAGAAATTGGGCAAGGACTGGATCGCTCACTTGAGAGAGATCCAGAAACTGGGGGTGATCTCGCTTCGCTTGACCGACGCGCAAATCGTCTCCTTCAACGAGGTGTTCCAAACCTTGTTCGAGCGCTCCCGGAAGGGCACCGGCAACGAGATGAACAGCTCCGTCGTACGGATGGCCATCAATATCGGACGTATCCTGTCGATCGTCGCCCTATTGCGAATAACAGGGGAATGCGAGGAGGCGGGAGACTTCGCCGCCAGCCTGCGCAAGTCGCCCCGGCTCACGCCAGACCCGCAGACCTGCGCCGACAACATCAAGGACGGGATCATCACCCGCTGGGATCTCTCCATCCAAGAGGATGATTTCCAAGCGGTCCTTTCCTTGGCCGAGCCTATGTACCTACACGCCGTACACATACTCTCGTTCCTTCCCGCCAACGAGGTGAAGAACCGGGGCATGGCCGACCAAGAACGTCTCTTCATCGCCTTGGATACGGATTTCACCTATCAATCCCTCTTGGAAGAAGCCGAGAAGCTGAAGATACCCAAAAACACCGCATGCAGTTGCTTGCAACGTTGGCAGAAACAGGGAATCGTCCGAAAGGGAGAAAAACGAGGGGATTATAAGAAAACATAATCCCTCTTCCTCCTCTTCTTTTAAGTATGTACGCACGTGTGTGGGAAAACAGGTACTGCACTACTTGCATTATTTGCATTACTCGCACGCCCCACACGTACACCGGCATCGCCTCACGCCTACGCCCGTACAGGGCCACGCCGATATACGTGTGGGCTAACGTCAATATACGCATGAAGCGATGCCGATATACGCATGCGAAAGCGAACGTGGAAGATCCTCGTTCAAGGACGGCCCAAATAGCGAAAGATCAGTTCCACTTGCAGGGAGGTGAAAATCCGTTGCCGGTTTTGGTAGCCTGTCTCATCCAGCTCATGGCTGAGCTTCTGATGATGCCGGACCCATCCCGCCAAGCGGTTGAGGGCGGAACACGGACTGATATCGGGAGCATAGGCCATGGCCAACTCCCGTTTGCTATAAGGGCGCACCGGCCACTCATCCAGATATTCGTTGTTTGTTTGCATAAAATAGGTGTTTTTCAATTCATTTACAGGAATAAAGATACTGAAAAAGTACGAATCCGGCAACGATCCGATCCACTAATATTCATCTTTTATCACCTTATATACCCCGATTTCACACCGCCTCTACGAGACTCATTCCGGAGGAAACCGGAAGTCGTACATTCGTAATCGAAAACAGATCGATCCCATTTTCAATTTTCAATTTTTAATTTTAAATTATCAAAACTATGGCATTAAATTACAGTGTGGCCCTTCGGCCCAACCCTTTGAAGAAAGACGAGCCGGCGAAAGCGTACGCCACGGCACAGATCAATGGAGAGCTGTCGCTCAAGCAACTGAGTCGCCGGGTATCCATGCAAACCACCGTCAGCCGTGCGGACGTGGTAGCGGTATTGATCTCCACCGTCGAGAACCTGCTCGATGCCCTCCAAGAGGGAAAGCAGGTGGATTTCGGCGATTTAGGCAAATTCCGTCTACAGATACTCAACGAGGGGGCGGAGAGTCTTGAGAAATTCACATCTACAAACATCACCGGTGTCAACATCCAGTATATACCGGGTGAGGACCTGAAGAACATCTTCGCCGGACTGGAGTTCCAGCCGGTGGCCAGCCGCAAGGCTCAGCAAGCCGTGCTTCGTGCGGAGAAGGCCGGGGAGACCTCTGTCGATATCAGCAAGAAGCCCGCTTCCGGAGGGGACGACTCGGAATCGCCTGACGAGATCTAGCGTGTCACTTTTGGCTTGTACCCAATCGGTATGTCACTTTTGGCTTGACCCAAAAGTAACCAAAAGGTCAAGGCTGACGCTGACGGGCTACTCGTCGGCCTTCGCTCGCTGTCGCATCCCAACTCGCTACGCTCAAACAGGGATGCTCCGGGCGCTCGCTACGGTCTCTCCGCTTCACGCCCGTCCGCTGAGGCCGTCCAAAGGAAAGCTCCGCTTTCCTCTTATATCGTCCGTGATATCATTATTCATTGTTCATTATTCATTGTTCACTATTAATTATCAATTATCATGAAGAAGTCTGTTTGGAGTACCATTCTCAAAGTGATCATCGCTGTTGCTACCGCCATTGCGGGAGCCTTCGGCCTGCAAGCTTGCCAATTGTTTTAGCAAGCCTCCCCCACCCGTTCCCACTCCCTAAAGAAGACAACCTCCCCCAAAGAGGACACCCTCTACCCAGAAGGACAGTCTTTCTCAAGGGGCCGGCCTCTCCTCAAAGAGCCGGGAACGGCTCTCCCTCCGGCCTTAGCGGGCGGGCGTAAAGCGAGGCGGCCGAAGTGAGCGACAGGAGCGTCCCTGTTTGAGCGAAGCGAGTTGGGACGCGACAGCGAGCGAAGGCCGACGAGTAGCCCGTCCGCGTCAGCCTTGAACTTTTGGTTACTTTTCTTTCAAGAGAAAAGTAACACACAAACTAAAAAAAGAATAAAAATGAAACAATATTGCTTTTACCAGAATTACAGGGAGGTTCGCCTCCTTGTAATTCATTGCAGCGCAACACGGTACGACCGGAATTTTCCCGTGGAAGCGCTTCGAAGCGCACACAAGGATCGTGGGTTCGCCGACATCGGCTATCATTACTATATCACCCGGGATGGCGAGCTGCACCGCTGCCGGCCGGAGAACCAGATCGGGGCACACGCCTCGGGCTGGAACGATCACAGTCTGGGTATTTGCTACGAGGGCGGATTGGATGAGCGAGGTCTTCCCGCTGATACCCGCACCTACGCCCAGCGTTGTACCCTGCTCGATCTCTTGCGGCAGCTACGCCGTGATTACCCGTCAGCGCATATCCTGGGACATTACCAACTCAGCCCCTATATCCGCAAGGCTTGCCCCTGCTTCGACGCGGAGAAAGAATATGCGGAATTGTATTAGGCTTCGTGATATTTGAATAGGCAACAGATTTTTTCGTATGTTTGCGGACAATATAGAAAATAAACAAAAAGATACGACATGAACTACTACGAACTTAGTTTCACATACACCTCTCCTATCGAAAAAGAGATTATCAATGACGTGCTGGCCGCCGAGTTGGGGGAAATCGGTTTTGAGAGCTTTACGGAAAGCGAGAAGGGTTTGCTGGGATATATATCCGAGGCTTTATACGACAAAAAGACATTGGATGATAAACTGGCCGACTTTCCGCTAGAGAATACCCGGATCGATTACACCTCCAAATGGGTAGAAAGCAAGGACTGGAATGAGGAATGGGAGAAGAATTATTTCAAACCCATCCGGATCGGAAGCGAATGCATCATCCGTGCCTCCTTCCACGAGGCGGAGCCCGGCTATACATATAATATAATAATAGACCCGAAAATGGCTTTCGGCACCGGCAATCACGAAACGACTTATTTGATGATAAGTGAGATGCTGAAACTAGACCTAGAAGGCAAGGAGCTACTGGATATGGGATGCGGCACAGCCGTGCTGGCCATCTTGGCCCGGCTGAAAGGGGCGAAACGGGTAGCGGCCATCGACATCGACGAATGGGCTTATAACAACGCCCTAGAGAATATCCGCCTGAATCATACCGAAGACATACAAGTTGCCTTGGGCGGCGCCGAGAAAATCAAGGAATTCGGGCTATTCGACATCGTCTTCGCCAATATCAACCGGAACATCCTCCTGAATGACATTTGTCAATATACAAACAGTATGAAACCGGGAAGCATCCTATTTATGAGCGGCTTTTATGTAGAAGATATCCCGGCGATAGAAGCAGAATGTCAGAAGAACGGGCTGAAATTGGATTCTTATAACGAAAGAAATAACTGGGTTGCCGTGAAGGTCTTAAAAGGATAACTTTTTTTAACAGCAAAAGTTAAGACAAGGATAAACCTTAATCCAAATAAATACGTTATCTTAGTGGAAACTTCTAAAAAGAAAAAGTTATGAAAAGCGTAGATTCAAAATTATTACTTGGCCTTGTAGTAGGCGCAGCTGTTGGTGCAGCTGTAGGTTATTTGGCAGCGACAGATAAGAGAGAACAATTACTGGAAGAATTGAACGGTGTTGTCGGAAAAGTAAAAGAAGGTTTTAACTCCGCTCTTGCCAAATATAAAGAAGGAAAGCAAGAAGTAGTACAGGCAACAGAAGAAATCGTAGCTGAATAAGCTTTGTATGGAGAAAGATTCAGGAACAGTCTTCCGTGAGCTGAAAGAAGATGTATCGGCTTATGTGGAGTTAAAACTTGAGCTCCTAAAGTTGAGTACATATGAGAGAACGGGTAAAGTCATAGCCGTTCTCTCATATGGCTTGATATTATTGTTTTTGGCATTCTTCGCCATCTTGTTCATATTCTTGGCCTTGGGCTTCTTCCTAGGGGATTGGCTCGGCTCCTCCGGGTTCGGATTCGGTATCGTGGCGGTCTTGTACCTGCTACTTATCGGCATTATAATAATGAATAGGGACAGGATCAGCACAAAAGTATTAAATGAGGTAATAGCCGCCATGACGGCGAATGACGATAAAAATAACGCGACAAACGATGAACAACCAGCAAACCCCACTGGAGAAACTGATTTCTGACAAAGAACGCATACAGAGACAATGTAAGCGGCAGGAACAGAAATTGAATGAGGATTTCTCTTATATACAGGAGAACGCCGGAAGTTTGTTGTTATCCGGACTATCGTCTCTCCTTTTCCCTAGCAATAAGTCAACGACAAAAACAAACGACAAGAACACAGCTCCCGTAACGGCCGGACAACCCTCCATCGCTTTAGGGATCTCAGACTATTTATCCATAGCGAAAGGCATGATTCCCATCGCTTGGGATCTCGCTCAACCATTTATTATGACGTGGGGAATCAAAAAAGCGAAAAAATGGTTCTCAAATCTCTTATTCAAGAAAAAGAAATAACCTCCAACAATTAATTTATGTTAGAGGGCAGTTTTTTTCTCGCTATATTATAAGGCTCAATACAAAAAACATGACTACATTTGCAGTCGTTAAAGCAAGGATAAAATGAATATCTACTCCTTGCGATGGATAAGAGATAAAAATAAAGACTTATTATTAATAAACCCATAAAAAGTTTTATTACAATGATCAAACTAGGTATTAACGGTTTTGGCCGTATCGGACGTATGGTGTTCCGTGCTGCAGTTGCTAACTTTGGCAACGATATTCAAGTTGTAGGTATCAACGACCTTTTGGATGCTGATTACTTGGCATACATGTTGAAATATGACTCAGTACACGGTCGTTTCGACGGCGAAGTAGCTGTAGAAGACGGCGCTTTGGTTGTAAACGGTAACAAGATCCGTTTAACTGCTGAGATGGATCCTGCTAACTTGAAATGGAACGAGGTTGACGCTGACGTTGTTGTTGAGTCTACTGGTTTCTTCTTGACAGACGAGACAGCTCGCAAGCACATCCAAGCTGGCGCTAAGAAAGTTATCATGTCTGCTCCTTCTAAGGACGCTACTCCTATGTTCGTTTACGGTGTTAACCATACAACTTACGCAGGTCAAGACATTATCTCTAACGCTTCTTGTACTACAAACTGCTTGGCTCCTATCGCTAAGGTTTTGAACGACAAGTTCGGTATCGTTAAAGGTTTGATGACAACAGTTCACGCTGCTACAGCTACTCAGAAGACTGTAGACGGTCCTTCTAAGAAAGACTGGAGAGGTGGTCGTGGTATCCTTGAGAACATCATCCCTTCTTCAACGGGTGCCGCTAAGGCTGTAGGTAAAGTATTACCTGTATTGAACGGCAAATTGACAGGTATGGCTTTCCGTGTACCGACTTCTGATGTTTCTGTTGTTGACTTGACAGTAGTTCTTGAGAAAGAGGCTTCTATGGCTGACATCTGCGCTGCAATGAAGGAGGCTTCTGAAGGCGAATTGAAAGGTGTTCTTGGTTATACTGAAGACGCAGTTGTTTCAACTGACTTCCGTGGCTGTGCTAACACTTCTATCTTCGACGCTAAAGCTGGTATCTCTTTGGATTCTAACTTCGCTAAGATCGTATCTTGGTACGACAACGAGTGGGGTTATTCAAACAAAGTTTGTGAGATGGCTCGCGTTATCGCTGGTAAGTAATTTATTACCACTCTACATAGAAAAGGCTATCCTCTTTGAGGATGGCCTTTTTTTTCGTACGTTTGTATCATGAAATCATATGAACTTATCACGATTCTAGGGCCTACGGCTTCCGGAAAGACGACCTTCGCCGCCGCTCTCGCCGCCCAGTTGGATACGGAGATCATCAGCGCTGATTCCCGGCAGATCTATCGTTCTATGGATATCGGGACGGGTAAGGATTTGGCTGATTACAACGTGAATGGAAAACAAATCCCCTATCACTTGATCGATATCTGCGAGCCCGGCTATAAATATAACGTATTTGAGTATCAGCATGACTTTTTCCGGGTCTATGAGGATATGAAGCGGAGGGGTAAACTCCCGATCTTATGCGGAGGAACCGGGATGTACATAGAGGCCGTACTAAAAGGATATAAGCTATTAGACGTGCCTCAAAATCCTGAGCTAAGGGAATCCTTGAGGAATAAAACCTTGGAGGAGCTGGAAACCATCCTCGCCTCTTATAAGATATTACATAATAAAACGGACGTGGACACCGCCCAGCGGGCTATCCGTGCGATCGAGATCGAGGAGTATTATAAGACTCAGGCACCAGACGTAAATGAATATAATCCGATCAACAGCCTGATCATCGGTATCCATATCGACCGGGAATTACGTAGGGAAAAAATATCCAGACGCTTGCGGACCCGGTTGGACGAAGGAATGGTGGATGAGGTTCGTACGATCTTGGCTACGGGTGTTAAACCGGAGGACCTGATCTATTACGGATTGGAATATAAGTTTCTTACTTTATATATTATTGGGGAGCTTTCTTTTGAGGAGATGGTCTCGCAACTCGAGATAGCGATCCATCAATTCGCCAAGAGGCAAATGACTTGGTTCCGGGGCATGGAACGCCGGGGTTGCGAGATTCATTGGATAGATGCCACCCTACCGACCGAAGAAAAAATAGCGACAACAATGCGAATTCTAAATAATCAGCTATGATAACAATAAACGATCTAAATAAAAGCGAGAACTTCTTCTTGATGGCAGGTCCTTGCGTAATCGAGGGGGAAGATATGGCGTTACGTATCGCCGAGAAAATAGTGGGTATCACGGAAAGACTGCATATACCCTATGTATTCAAAGGCTCCTATCGGAAAGCGAATCGCTCCCGTCTGGATTCTTTCACGGGCATCGGGGATGAGAAGGCGTTAAAGATCTTACGGAAGGTGGGCGAGACGTTCAATATTCCCACCGTTACCGACATCCATGAGACAACGGAAGCTGCCATGGCCGCCGAATATGTCGATGTCCTTCAAATCCCGGCTTTCCTATGCCGTCAAACGGATTTATTGGTAGCGGCGGCCGAGACCGGGAAGATCGTCAATATAAAGAAAGGACAGTTCCTTTCGCCGGGTGCCATGCAATTCGCCGTACAAAAGGTAGTGGACGCGGGAAATGATAATGTCATGATCACCGAGCGGGGAACGACATTCGGCTATACCGACCTTGTTGTCGATTTCCGGGGTATCCCGCAAATGCAAACATTCGGTTTCCCAGTCATTATGGATGTAACCCATTCCTTGCAGCAACCGAACCAAACCTCCGGCGTGACCGGTGGATTACCCGCCCTTATCGAGACGATAGCGAAAGCCGCGATAGCCGTGGGCACGGATGGCCTATTTATAGAGACCCACCCGGAACCAAGCCAAGCCAAATCCGACGGGGCCAATATGCTAAAACTGGATTTATTGGAAGATCTTTTGACACGTTTGGTACGTCTACGCCAAGCGATCCTATAAAAAATAAGGGGCCCTTACTAAAAAGGCCCCTTTATTTCTTATTTTTACGATCAATAATCTAATTATCCCATCTTGCTGATCTTCTTCAACCGATCTTCATCTATCAACTTAATCTTTCTACCGTCTAAAGCAATGATACGTTCCGCCACAAAGGTGGACAACGTGCGAATAGCATTCGATGTAGTCATATTAGATAGATTTGCCAGATCTTCACGAGCCAAATAGATGCTTAACGTAGCACCGTCTTCTTCCAGCCCGTAACTATCTTTCAGGAATAACAAAGATTCAGCCAATCGCCCACGAATATGTTTTTGCGTAAGGTTAACCGTACGTTCATCCGAGATACCGAGATCAATGGATAATTGTCGGATGAAAAACATAGCCAAATTCGGATTGCTCATTAAAAGGCCCGTAACCACTGTCATAGGAATCATGCAAACCGTAGAAGCCTCGAATGCGGAAGCGTTCGTCAAGTAATCTTCTTGAGCGAAACTAGCCCGGTAACCAAAATACTGCACAGGCTTAATCATTCGGATAATCTGGCTTCTGCCACCTACTCCATCCTTGTAAATCTTCACTTTACCCTTTAACAAGCACATCATGTCCTTTGGTTCGTCGCCCTCGCAATAAATCAACTCGTTACGTTTGAAATGCTGGATCGTCGAATTACTACGGAGGATCTCACGTTCCTTATCAGTCAGAACCCTCCACACCTCTGATAAACTGGCCGATAAATCGACCTCTTCTTTTTGCTGTTTAACCACGACTGCTATATAACATACTTATGAAGCACAAATATACGATTTTTCTTTTGAAAAAATAAAAACTTTTGTACGATTAATTACACCATATTGTAACATTTTACTTTCTTTCACGTCTAAACTGAAATTTATTCATTATGTTTGTCTGGAAAGAATGTAAAATCGTTGAAAAAGTTATATTCGATACTTACCTTGATTTTAATCTCTATAAGTATTTTCGCAAAGAGCACTGATACTTATAGTGATAAGATCCTGTCTTTTGGCAAGGGGAATCGAGAAACGAGAGAACGGGCGGACTCGATCATGCACCTTGTCATCGAAAAAGCGGCCCAATACCAAAATACGGTATCGAAATACGAGGCTGAGATTTATATCAAAGGACGTACAGAAATTTTAAAACAAAATATGTTAATACGTCTCGCCCATCATATCTTTCCTATCGACCGGAAAAATAAGGATATGCTTTTTGAAATGGTCAGCCAATCTAAATTTAACGCCCCGCAGAATTATCTTCATGATCTAAAGGCGGTCAACGGAAACAGCATACCCAACGGGAAAAAGCAACAGGAGGCCTTGGCTTTCTTGAATTTGAACGTATATTCCCCCACCGCTTACGATGATGCCATCTTCATGCCGATAGCCAGCAACGCTTTTAAGTTTTATACGTTCAACTTGGAAGGGCTGGAGACTATCAACGGCTTGACGATTTACAAAATCCGTTTCCTGCCGAAGCAATGGAGCCAGAAATTGGTATGCGGGGATTTATATGTCATCGACCAGTCATGGACGATCGACAAGATCGATATGAACGGTCGTTACTCTTTCGCCGAATTCAACCTAGTCATGAGCTACGGACGGGATTTCAGGCGGTTCATCCTGCCCGAGAAGGCGGATCTATTCCTCCGATACAGGGTATTGGGGAATGCGGTGGCAACCACCTACCATTCTTCCTTTAAGTATCAGGAAGTGGAATGGGTGGAGGAGGACAACGAAAGCCATAAGTGGAAATCCTTGGACCTGACCAATTATTACAAGCTCTCGTCCGATACAGTCCCTATTATCAGGGATTCCACGTATTGGAATATTCATCGTGACAATCCCTTGAGTCCGGATGAAGCCCACTTATACAGTAAAGCCCAAGAGCAGAATATAAGTAAAATCGATACGGCCGATGATCTCCAGAAGTACGTTAAGCTAACGGAGCAGTTAACGAATACGGTCAATATGGATTATAAAACGACCCGTATTAAATATTCCGGGCTTCTGAATCCATTCCAATTGGGTTATTCCGCCCGTAACGGCATCACTTACAAACAGCGATTCCGTATCAGCAAGACATTTACCCGTGACAAACAGATTCGTTTCCGTCCGGAGATTGGTTACGTATTCAAGCGCAAGCAGATATTTTTCAAGGTTGGAGGCGATTGGGAATACTCGCCGCAGAAACGGGGAATTTTATCGGTAGAAGTAGGAAACAGTAATGAAAGCTACTCCTCCGAGATCACCCAAAAGATCAATGAGGAACTAAAAGATTCCACCTTCAATTTTGGTGATTTAAACCTTGAGTATTTCAAACACTACTATGCGGAAATAAAAAACTCCATCGAGTTATTCAATGGGTTTCAATTAACAACAGGCATCTCTTACCATCGCCGTATCCCCTCTAAAAAGAAAGTGGCGATTGATCCCGGGGATGATGTAGAGGAAATACTTAGCCAAAATTATAATGACTTTACGCCCACGCTTGGTTTCTCCTATACCCCCCGCCAATATTATCGCATGGACGGATATCGGAAGGAGTATGTCTATTCTTACTATCCCACGATATCAATCGAAATAGCGAGAGGTATCCCCGGAGTCGGGAAAAGCTCGGGAGATTACGGGCGTATAGAGGCGGACGTGCATCAAAGCCTTATGCTTGGCCTGTGCAGACGATTGAACTATCATATCAGCGCCGGTCTTTATACACAACAGAAGTCTACCTATTTCGCGGACTTTAGGTATTTCACCCGCAGGAATTTCCCCGATACGTGGGATGATCAGATTGGCGGAGTCTTCAATCTACTGAAAGGCGAGTGGTTCAATGCCTCCGATAAGTATATACAAGCACATTTCATGTATGAAAGCCCTTTTATCTTATTTAAGGTTCTCCGCATCAACTCCACGAAAAAGTTCATGCAAACGGCCTCACGCTATATCCTCTCCGAACGTTTTTATTGGAGCCAGCTATGGACACCGGTCTTGCCTAGCTATACGGAAGTCGGATACGGGATCGGGAACCATATCTTTAATATCGGGATATTCGCCGGATTCGATCGCTGGCATTACCAAAGCATGGGATTCAAGTTTGCCTTCGAGTTATTTCAATGAATAGATAGCGGGCGGGCTACCAATATCCCTTTACAGCTCTTTATCCCCTCGGCGTAATCTCGTAAGGAGGATGCTTGGATGATTACCTTTTTAGCGGAAGAAGAGGCATGGATAAATGTCAGTTGTCCATCCTTCCAATAGGCGATCCCGACATGCGTCACGTCCAGCCCCTTGATAGAAGTAACAAAACAGAGGATATCGCCATTCTTGATTCCGGACGAACATTTCTCGATCTCCTGTTTAGGCACATAATAATGAGGACGTAGGTTTATCTCCTTTTCCTTATCGGCCATCCTTCGAACTCTTTCCGGATGGTTCTTCAGTTGCTTATAGCTATCCGGATGCGTAGAGATAAAAGATAAATCCAAAGGCAGGGAGACACCACCGATCTCCCTTCCCATATCTTTCACGATTCCTTTTCGCTCATTCTCATAGAACCAGTCCGTCATATAATGCAAACGATCCGTGTAATCCCCTATCGTACCCTCTCTGTACCGGAGCCGTTGTAGATTCTCACAGAAGTTCTCAAAGGTAGGGTTTTCCTCTCGCAGGGTACGGGATAAAGCCAATACGGTCTCCGCGAATGTGGTGCAATCCAATTCCCGCAGATTGACCACCAAGCCCTCCGGCTCCTTTTCCAAGGTAGAGGCGACATAAGGAGTCCCCCGGAAGAAAAGGGCGGTATGGATCATTAGCTCGTCTAGGGGTAACGACTTCTTAAGCTCCATCTGAGTACAATACCGATCGAAAATAGCACGATCCTCATCCGTACAATACAATTTACGGGATGTATGCTCTTGAGCGTTCACTAAAAACACCATACATACACACATCCAAAAACCGAGCAGTAGCATTCCCCTTCTCATAAGCTAATCCTTTTTCGTTTTCAGTAAATCCTCCAATTTCACCAACTCGTCACGGAATTGGGCAGCCTCGATGAAATCCAGTTTCTTCGCCGCCTCTGTCATCTGTTTGCGAGTCCGCTCGATCGCCTTCTCAAGCTGCGTACGGTTCATGTATTGCACGACCGGGTCCGCTACCAAGCTTGGTTCCGGCTCTATATAAGCGTAAGGCTCCGCCGTTTGTTGTTTCTCGGCAAGCATGGATACACTGTTTTTCATGACTTGCTTCGGAGTAATGCCATGCGCCTCGTTATAAGCCATCTGTTTCTCCCGCCGGCGATTGGTCTCGTCCATGGTCTGTCGCATACTCGCCGTGATCTTATCGGCATAGAAGATAACCTTTCCGTTCACGTTTCGGGCGGCACGTCCGGCTGTCTGCGTCAAGGATCGGTGGGAACGCAAAAAGCCTTCCTTATCCGCATCCAAGATAGCGACCAACGAGACTTCCGGTAAGTCCAGCCCCTCACGTAGCAGGTTGACACCGATCAGCACATCAAACAGGCCATTCCGCAGGTCGTCCATAATCTGTACCCGCTCCAAGGTATCTACATCGCTATGTATATAGTTACATCGTACCCCCATGCGGGTCATATAAGTAGTCAGTTCCTCCGCCATACGCTTGGTCAAGGTAGTCACCAAGACCCGCTCGTTTTTCGCCGAGCGTTGCGTGATCTCCTCCATCAAGTCATCGATTTGGTTTAATGAAGGGCGGACATCGATAATCGGGTCCAGCAGGCCTGTCGGACGTATCACCTGCTCCACCACCACTCCCTCGCTCTTTATCAGCTCGTAATCGGCGGGAGTAGCGCTCACATAAATGCCTAGAGGCGTCAACGACTCGAACTCATCGAAGGTAAGCGGACGGTTATCCATCGCCGAGGGCAAACGGAAACCATACTCCACCAAGTTTTTCTTCCGGGCATAATCCCCGCCATACATCGCACGAATCTGCGGGATCGTCACATGGCTCTCGTCTACGACAAGCATGAAGTCTTTCGGGAAATAGTCCAACAGGCAGAAAGGACGATCTCCCGCCGCGCGTCCGTCGAAATAACGGGAATAGTTCTCGATACCCGAGCAATGCCCTAGCTCCCGGATCATTTCCAGATCAAACGTGACACGCTCATACAGGCGTTTCGCCTCGAAGGGCTTACCGATCTCCTTGAGGAAATTCACCTGCGTCCCCAGATCCACATCGATCTGACCGATCGCCGTATTGATACGCTCTTGGGTGGTCACGAATAAATTGGTAGGATAAATATTCAGCTCATCTTGCTCATCATACTCCTCGCCTGTCAACGGATTGAAAGAGGAGATGCGGTCTATCTCATCATCCCAGAACTCGATACGGTACGCCATGCCGTCGAAGGTCTCGATCGCCGGGAAAATATCCACCGTATCGCCATTCACACGGAAACAGCCGCTTTTGAACTCCAGCTTATTATTCACGTACAGAGCGTCTACAAACCGGCGCAACAACTTATCCCGGTCGATACGCATACCCCGTTCCAGATGCGTCACTTTCTCGGCGAAAGCCGTAGGGTCTGCCATGCCATATAAGCAGGACACGGATGAGACCACGATCACGTCCTTACGACCCGACAATAAGGAAGCCGTGGCCCTCAAACGCAGCTTATCGATCTCCTCATTGATCGCCAAGTCTTTCTCTATATAGGTATCGGTAGAAGGTAGATAGGCCTCCGGCTGGTAATAATCATAATAAGAGACAAAGTACTCTACCGCATTATTGGGGAAAAACGCTTTAAACTCACCGTATAACTGAGCGGCAAGCGTCTTATTATGACTGAGTATCAAGGTCGGTCTCTGAACTTCCTTTATCACGTTAGCGATCGTAAACGTCTTACCGGAACCGGTAACACCCAAAAGAGTTTGGAAAGGGACACCACTCTTGATCCCTTCCGACAACGCCGCAATCGCCTCGGGTTGGTCACCCGTGGGACTGAACGAAGACGATATTTCAAAATTCATCCTTTACCCGATCTGTTGTTTAGGCATTACCAACCACAAGATAACGTATAACAGTCCGCCGAATCCAGCGAAGAAAACCATCAATACCCACACGATCCGTACGATCGTCGGATCGATATCCAAGTATTCCGCAAGACCGGCACAAACGCCACCTATCATCTTATTATTCGAACGAGTCAATCTTTTCTTCTCTTCCATATCTTATTATATCTTTATCAATATACAAAACTAATGAATCTCACTCATATTTACAAGTTGAACCAATAATTCATTTTGATCATGAACGTATTTGTAGCGGGGAGTCCCCACATACGATCCAGATTACTTCCCCAGCCGGAGGAATACCAGTTGTCCCGGTTGGACATCCGGTGTTCCCATACGAAATAAAGCGTGGAGCCGGGCAAGTATTCCCAGCGGGCTACCAAGTTGGAACGAAACTCGTTAAACCTAAAATCCGGGTTCCTGAAAGGCATCTGCCCAGCTCCCTCCCCGATGGTATAGACTCCATCCGCATAAGTTAAATGATCCGGATCAATACGTTGGAAACGGTTCTCAAAGGTATGCGACTTCGTATCCGCCGCTAATTTAAAATCATCGTATTTAGCAATGGAGGTGAACGGGGCGCCATAGAATTGAATGGAAATATCGGGGGTCACGTTCACTTGTAATTTCAGCGTGAGGCCATAGGTCTTCTGATCCATGTGGCCCATGACATAATAATAAGGGGTCAAGCTACTCGAGCTAAGCGGACTCGTCGTAGCCACATATTGCATCTCATCCGTATTCCACGCATAATCCAGTTGCCCGGACAAATAGACATGGTTTCCCAAGCGGAATGTCAAGCTCGGCGAGATCGTATTGAAGCGATTTCCCTCGAAATTATGATCGCCCTCGTATTTGAGCATGAACATCATTCGTTTCGCCTTATCGGTATTGAACTTAGCGGAAGTTAAGAAATAAGAACCGAAGCGAACATCCGGTCCCCCTCGCAGCAAGCGGCTATCCAGCCAATTCCAAGCGAAGGTTTCCTTGACATCCCATTCATACCGGTTCATCGTCATACTTTGCCAACGCAAAGAAGCGTTGTTGCTAAAAGGAGTACCGCCGTAATTCCACATATTCTTTTGGGACAGGGTAAAGGCGTTGTACCGGAATATCTTCCAGATATCGGTCTGCCGATACATGATCTCCGTCTCATTCATCAGATAATCTGTCTCCTTCATATATCCCATATCATTCAAGTCGAAACCGGGTGACGACCAAGTAAAGGTCTCCGAGAAGTTCCATTTGGCGTTTCCTTTCCGTCCCACTTTCACATAACCGCCCGTTCCGGTCAGGGAGCGACGGGTAGGATCCACCCCCAGATAATCGGCGGAGGAAGCCCTTTGATAATAATGCGCCACGCTATTCTGCAAGGCCGTGATCGCTCCGGCGCTACCATGCAAGGAACTCAACATTCCCTTTACATCTATATAATAAAGGCGATTCTTGAAATACTGGGTAAAATCAATACCCGCCGTGAAAGCGTTACGCACCATAAAATCTTCCAGATAAGGCTGATCCAAGGCACGGTTTACCGAAGTCACCATACCGCCCAGCAAGGTATTCCCCTTCCAGTTCTTTTGCACACGGGCCACGGTATAGTTTGTCAAAGGCTCCACGACTTCCACATCCTCCACCCCATTACGGGTAACCTTGGAGGAGGAACGTGCCGTTACACTCTCGATCACTCCGATCGTCAAGCCCCGTTTATTCGTACCCGTCAGTTTCAAAGCACCAATAATCGGCACATTCTCTTTCGTCTCGGCATAACTACCTACGTTGTCTATACCCCGTGGCGTATAAGAGGGAGAGGCGCCGATCCTACGGGTATAAAACATCATATCGCTACCGTTCGCAAAATCCAAGATATGTTTTCCTTCCAAGAAGAAGGGGCGTTTCTCATCGTAAAACGTCTCGTAAGCCGTAAGGTTCATTACGGAGGGGTCCAACTCCACTTGTCCGTAATCCGGATTGATCGTCATATCCAACGTATAATCCGAGAGGGCGAACTTAGCGTCCAAGCCCACGTTTTCTCCCCAGCTATGCCCTTTTTGATAAGGGCTGCCGTCTATCCGGGGTTCCTGCCTGTATTTACCCATTACATACGGCAAGAACTCGATGCCGCGAGGCTTGGGAACAGAGTCCATGCCGCTCATGTTACCGAACGAAAAGACATGTCCGTTATTCTTCAAGGGAATCATGCTCCAATTTTGCACCTCGTTATTCCTACGGATGATACGGCGTACGTGCAAGCCCCAAACGCCATCCTCCGATCGCTGGTTATAACGCAACTGGCTGAACGGGATACGCAGCTCGGCGGTCCAACTGGAATCCGCCCGATCAATATGCGTCCGGCCCTCCCAAACGGCGTTCCAGCTCTTATTGACATCCAACTTGTCGGTAACGATTAAATCGGTCTTATTCCCTCCCAGATTGATATTAAATTCCGGCGCCGCCCGATAATCATGGTAGGTATCGAAAGCGACACTGATCAAATCGCCCAGACTATTATCATCCCGGTTCCCGATAAAACGGTTCATCTTATCCGGCACGGCGTCCTTACAATACACGCCTATATAGATATATTTATCATCATAGAAAAGTTTCACCCGGGTCGGAGATTGGGTGATCGCCCGCTCATAGGGGATAATCTGTACGAAACGATCCGACCATTCGCCTTGCTTCGTCCAAAAGTCCTCATCCAGCTTACCGTCGATCGTAGGTTTCACTCCCGATACTTTCCGAATATTATAGGTACGCTTATAAGCTTTCTCAAAAGGGACGATCGAATCTTGCTGGGCTTCGCACAACAACGAGATTCCTAAAAACACGAGTAGAGTCAGATATTTCATAATGGCCTAGACTATAAGATAACAATAAGCCTCAAAGATAAGCACTTCTTTTCAGAAAAGAACACATCTTCCTTAGATTTATCGCAACGAAGCCGAAGGCATACGATATCAAGTACTCACTGCACCCCGTTTTGCAGTATTACCGCGACGCACGTGCAGCGCTACTGCAACCCACGTGCAGTAACACTGCAATGCGGGTTGCAGTACAATAACAATAGCGTCACGATAAAAATCAACAACCGCCTCCCAACGCCCGGTATAGCAATATCTTCTTCCGGCATAAATCGGTGACGATATCGATATGCTCCAGCTCGCTATCCAGATAACGCTCCTCGGCGGAAAGAACCTCCAAGAAACCGGTATAGCTTAATTGGAACATCTCACCAGCATTCACCACGGAACGTTGGTGGGCAAGGGATTCTTTCTCTTTCAAGCGGATACGCTCCGTTTGGGTCTGGCTGGCGCAATAGAGATCGAGCACCTCGGTGTAAGCGTTCAAAGCGGTCTCGTGGTATTGGGATAAAGCGATACGCTGGGAAGCCTTCGCCTCGTTCCACATCGAACGGATCTCATTGCGACGGAAGATAGGAGCCGTGATACCCGCCGCCAAGTCGTACACCAAAGAGGCCGGCGAATGAAACCACTTACCCACATCAAACGCATTGAAACCACCACTGGCGCCAAGCACCAACGAGGGATAAAAAGCCGCCTTCGCCGCTATCACATCCGCCTTGGAGGCGATCAACCCCATCTCGGCGGAACGTACATCCGGACGCAATGTCAAGAGGTTCGCCGGAATCCCTTCCGACAAGGGAACCGGCAACTTACGCAACTCATCGAATCCCATCCGGCGAATCTCGAAGGGGAAAACACCCAACAGGCAGGCGATCGCCCGCTCCTTCTCACCGATCAACTGATCGTTTTCCAGCAACTTACTCTCGATCGACAACACACGGGCATAAAACTGATCGACCGCCAACTGCGTCTCCGCCCCTTCCTTCTTCAACTGGCGGGTCAGCTCATGGGAACGACGGGCACTGGCCAGCGCATTCCGCAACACCTCCTTACGCCGGTCCAAGCCGATCAACTCATAATATTGAATCGCCAAATCGGAGATCAACATCGACTGGGCAAAACGGGTAGCCTCCACGGAAGCCATCCAGCGAGCGGCGGCGGCCTGCTTCTTCCGGGTCAGTTTGCCCCAGATATCCGCTTCCCATTGAAAGCTCAAGCTCAAGCCGAAATCCCGGTAAGGGTCCGGTATATGCTTATCCTTTGGCAAAGAAGGCACGTTCGTCTCGCTATTCCCCACACCATCCATCGTATATTCACCGAAACGGTTCACGGAGGCTCCGATGTTCAAATTCACGTCCGGCAGCAAAAGCCCTTTCGCCCGTTGCAAGGCCGCACGGCTCATGGCGATGCGCTCCATGCTCTGCCGGAAGGAATGGTTATTGCGTAAAGCCACATCCACATAGCCTCGCAATAAGGTATCTTGGAAAAAGACATCCCACGACAGCGGTTTCACGAACGTAGTGTCGTTCATTCCCATCTCGCCGGATTCCGGAAGCGAGATCCGCTCGTCCATCGATAGCTCGGGAGTCTTACAACCGGCCAAAGCAATCAGAGCCAAGGCGCAGCCTATCATTATATATCTCATCTTATTAATACACATACTCGTCTTCTTTAATTTGCTCTTCCTCTTTTCTCTTTTTAAAATAAGTAGCCAGCGACTCGAAGATCACGTAAAGCCCCGGGATCAAGAAGATACCGACAAACGTACCGATCAACATACCTCCGGCCGCCGCCGTACCGATCGAACGGTTCCCCAAGGCACCGGCTCCCGAGGCGATCGTCAACGGAATCAAGCCACTGATAAAAGCGAAGGAGGTCATCAAGATCGGGCGCAAACGACTGGTAGCCCCTTGAATAGCGGCCCCCATCACGCTGATACCTTCCTTACGGCACTGGTTCGCCACCTCGATAATCAAGATCGCGTTCTTTCCCAGCAAACCGATCAACATCACCAACGCCACCTGCGCGTAGATGTTATTCTCCAGACCTACCACGTACAGCAAGAAGAACGAGCCGAACACACCCGCCGGAAGCGACAGGATGACTGGAAGCGGAAGCAATAAGCTCTCGTATTGGGCGGCAAGCAACAGATAGACGAACGCCAAACAAATAGCGAAGATCACCAACGTTTGCCCGCCGGACTCTTTCTCTTCCTTCGCCACGCCGGACCATTCCGTATCATAACCACGGGGCAATACCTCGGCGGCGATCTCCTCGACAGCCGCCAACGCCTCACCCGAGCTGACACCCGGGGCGGCCTCGCCGGTAATCATGGCCGAGGTAAACAGGTTGTAACGGGTAATCTGGCTCGGGCCGTACACACGCTCCATCGTCATGAAGTTGGAGTAAGGCACCATATTCCCCTCCTTATTCTTAGCATACAGGCTGAACAAATCCTCCGGATTCATACGATACTCCGGAGCCGCTTGCAACATGACCTTGTACATCTGGCCGAAACGGACGAAGTTGGAGGAGTAGAAGCTACCTACATAGGATTGCAAGGTCTCCATGGACTCGTTCACGTTGATGCCTAGCTTGGCCGCCTTCGCCAAATCCACCCGGAGCAGATATTGCGGGAAATTCGGGTTGAAGCCGGAAGTGACACCGGTCAGGCGAGGATCCGCGTTCAGCTTCGCCACGAAGTTCTTGGCGACCTCATCCAGCTCGGCGAACGTACCGGCGGTCTTATCTTGCAGACGAAGCTCGAAACCGCTCGCGTTACCGAATCCCGGAACCGTAGGCGGCAGGAAGAACTGGATGTCCGCATCCTTGATATGGGCGACACGATCGGCATACACACTCATCAACTCTGCCGCCGTCTGCTCCCGTTGATCCCAAGGGGTTAGGTTAATCATACCCATACCGAAGCTGGCACCCTCCGTCTCGGTCATCAAGCTATAGCCGGCCAAGGTAGAGATCGTCTCCACCTCTTCCAACGGCAACAAAGCCGCTTGCACCTTGTTCAAGGCAGCTTCCGAACGCTCCAAGGTAGCTCCGGGAGGTGCGTCTACGTTCACATAGATCATACCTTGGTCCTCGTTCGGGATAAAGCCGGAAGGCAACACGAACGTCATGCCCCACGTGGCCAGACAGAAAAGGATCAAGGTTGCGTACGTCAGCATCCGACGGTTCAAGAACCATCTTAAATTCAAGCGGTAACGACGCTCCAAGAAATCATAACGGCTATTGAACCCATCAAAGAAACGAGCCAGCAGATTTTTCTTTTGCTTCTTCGAGTGGGATACCGGTTTCAGCAACAAGGCGCAAAGAGCCGGAGACAACGTCAAGGCGTTCACGCCGGAGATCACGATCGCCACGGCAAGCGTCAACGAGAACTGGCGATAGAAGATACCCACCGTTCCATCCATGAAACCGACCGGGATAAACACGGCGGACATCACCAGCGTAATAGCGATAATCGCCCCTCCGATCTCACCGATCGCCTTTTTCGTCGCCTTCAACGGGGGCAGCTTCTCGTTGTGCATCTTCACGTGGACCGCCTCTACCACCACAATCGCGTTATCCACCACGATACCGATAGCGAGCACCAAGGCAAACAAAGTCAGCATATTGATTGAGAAACCCAGCATCTGCATAAAGAAGAACGTACCGATCAACGATACCGGAACGGCGATAGCGGGTATCAGCGTAGACCGGAAATCCTGCAAGAAAAGATACACCACGATAAATACCAAGATAAACGCCTCCAGCAAGGTCTTGAGCACGACCGATATGGAAGCGTCCAAGAAACGGGATACGTCGTACGAGATATTATATTCCATACCCGGAGCAAACGTCGTTTCTTTCAATTCTTCCATCTTCGCCTTGATCTGCTGGATCACCTCACGGGCGTTCGAGCCCGGACGCTGCTTGATCATGATAGAGGCCGAGGGTTTTCCGTCCGTCATGGAGATCATATTATAATCCTCGGAATCAAACTCGATCGTAGCCACGTCTTTCAGGCGAAGCACGGAACCGTCCGGCAGGGCTTTCAAGACGATCTCGCCATATTCCTCCGGCGTGCTGAACTTACCGCTATATTGCAAGACGTATTGCAATTGCTGCGGGATCTTGTCGGAGCTGATACCCGTCTTACCCGGCGCCGCCTCGATATTCTGCGAGCGGATCGCCTCCGTAACCTCTTGCGGCGACATATTATAAGCTGCCAATCGGTTCGGGTTCAGCCATACACGCATCGCATAGTCGCGGCTACCCATGATCTCCACGAATCCCACGCCGTCGATGCGCTTCAACTCACGCAAGATATTGATATCGGCAAAGTTATATACGAATTTCTCCGTATGGGTACTATCCGAGCTCATGATGTTCAAGTACATCAACATACTGTTCACCTCCTTCTCCGTGATCACGCCGGCACGGATCACCTCTTCCGGAAGCTCATCCAGCACGGTGGTCACACGGTTCTGCACATTCACGGAAGCTACGTCCGGGTCGGTACCGACCTTGAAATAGATCGTAGTCAAGGACATACCGTCGTTCGTACAAACAGAGGTCATATAGGTCATTCCGGGCACGCCGTTGATGGCACGCTCCAGCGGGGTCGCCACCGTTTTCGCCATCACGTCGGCGTTCGCTCCGGTATAACGGGCGGTAACGGTAACGGATGGGGGCACGATATCCGGGAATTGGGTGATCGGCAAGGAGTTGATCGCCAGCAATCCCAAGAAGACAATTACCACCGAGATCACGCCCGATAAGATAGGGCGTCTGATAAATATTTCAAACATAGGGCTTACTTATTATTCTCGATTTCGTTAGACGATTCCAATTGGCGACGGATCGTGGCTCCATCTACCATATCGGGATTGATAGTCATGCCGTCCGTGATCATCTGAACACCCTCGTAGACGATGACGGTCTGGTCCGGCAAATCCTGTGTCACGTAATAAGAACCGTGGCGGGCCAACGGCTCGAAGCTACGTACGCTCACCTTTCCATCTTCCGCTACCGTATATACATAGGTAAAATCCTGTATCTCGAAAGTGGATTGCTGAGGAACCAAGACGACGTTCTCCATCTTGGTCAGCATCCGGATCTTACCGGATACGCCATGTCGCAGCAAACGTTCCGGGTTCGCGAAACGGGCACGGAAAGCGATCGATCCGGTACCCCGCTCAAAGTCGCCCTCCACGGTCTCTACCTTCCCTTTATACCGATAGGTGGATTGGTCGGAAAGGATCAGTTCCAGATTATTATACTCCGGCTGGTCGATACCGCTCAACTGCGTCCGTTTATATTCCAGATACTCCTTCTCGTTGATCTTGAAATAAGCGAACATATCCGATACGTCCGTCAAGGAGGTCAATAAGCTGCTCGGCGTAACCAAACTTCCCACCTTAAAGGGGATGCGGTCCACGTATCCCTCGAAAGGAGCCGTGATCGTCGTGTACGAGAAATTAGTCTCCGCACGTTGCAAACGGGATTTGGCCTGTTGCACCTGCAAGCGTGCCACGTCCGCCTCGGCCATCGCCTGCTCCAGACGGATCGGCGAGATGATATCTTTCTCCACCAAACGCTTGATGCGGTCTACCTCTACCTCCGCCATCTTCAACTCGGCTTGGGCCTGTTTGTGATTGGCTTGCGCCTCTTTCACCTCCTCGTACAATTCCGCCGAGGAAAGCTTGAAAAGCACCTGTCCTTTCTTCACATGCTCGCCCTCGTCCACAAGGACGGCCTCCACGAACCCTTCCACTTTCGGTTTCACCTCCACGAACTGTACGGCTTGTACATCCGCTACATACGACTGCGGCACCTCGATCGTGGTCGTGGTTAACCGCATCACCGGTGTATGATCTTTCTTCCCGGACTTTTTCTCCCGGTTTTGGCTACAAGATACCCATACACAAGCCGTTAAGCATAGTAAGGGTAAATAGTTAGAAAACAATTTTATCCTCATAAAACTTATAGATTTATAATTATTTGAATACGACGAAAAGCACATAGGCGAATCACCCCATGCGCGACAATAAGAAACAGGTAAGTTCTGCTAAATCAGATAGGAACAGAACCAAACGAAATTCTGTGCTTTGTGTAGGTTATAAAATAAAGGAAGCTTGGCGCATTGCCGTAGTTCCAAGGAATGAATTAATTCATGTAAATCCAGAATCGTAAACAAGTCCCATATCAAATCGATCTCCAAGGCTCGGATTTGCACTTGCTCCTGACGTACCGTTCGCAAGGAGGCGTTATCGTCAAAATCCAACAACACATCGGGTGCCTCTTTATCGACTATTTCCATCGAGGTAGTGGTAATATTCTCCGGAAAGAAATCGCTTCCAATGGAATAAAACTGTAACAGCACCAACATGATCATAAGCATGATACGCTGGTGAAGCCCAAAACGATTATTCACTGTTACATTTAGCATCTTTTATCTAATGGAGGCGCAAAGATAAACAATCTTTTTGGGAAGAAAAAACATTTCACCCGCATACGAGTATTGGTATCGCCCCACGCCGGTATAGGCATGAGGCGATGCCGGTATAGGCGTAGGGCTACACCAATACCGACACAGGCTCACGCCTATACCGGCACTTAAATATATGCTTTTACCTTCTCCCGATCCGTTTGCACCGTCTCGAATTCGGAGGACACGATACTGCTTCCCATCGGGACATTCTCATTGCGGTATTCCATTTTACTATATACGATACTTCGGGCGGACGTATGAAACTCTTTCGCTCCTGTCTCCGCCTCTATTTTCCCGATATTATTCTCACGTACGCCACATCCCGGCATGATGATGATCCGTCCGTCCGCACGTTTCACCAGCTCGGCGATCAAGGGGATTCCTTTCACGGCATCCGATTGCTGGCCGGAGGTCAAGATACGGTCGCATCCCAACTCGATTAGCTGCTCCAACGCAGTGAATGGGTCCCGGCAAACATCGAAAGCACGATGACAAGTTACGGACAGAGGTTTTGCCGCCTCGATCAAGCGCCGCATCAAGGGTACATCGATATCCCCGTCTTTCGTAAGACAGCCGAAAACGACGCCATGCACTTTTAGCTCCTTGCACAGTTCTATATCCAATAGCATGGATTGTACCTCGGCTTCCGTATACAAGAAATCACCGCCTCTCGGACGGATAATCACATTGATATCGATCTTGGAAGTCAGAGCCTTCGCCGTCTTGATCTCTCCATAACTAGGTGTAGTTCCCCCTTCGGGTATCCCGGCGCAAAGCTCTACACGGGTAGCGCCTCCCGCCTCCGCCTCCACACAGCTTTGAGCGGAGTTCGCACATATCTCAATAATTCGTTTCATGTTTATTTAGTATTGTTGACGTACAAAATTACATAAATATCACCACTTGCTCAACAGAACCACAAATAACTATCCGATACCATTAAAAACACCCCTATTATGGATTAACAAAATAAAACAGAACTATCACCTTTACTATCAAAAAGGCAGCAAATTCGTATCTCCTTATCTATCTATGCCTTAGAAATTTGACTATAGCTTTCTGATTCGTCCAAATAAGAAACAAATTGGTCTATTTCGGAACTATAGCTAAATAGTTTAAAGTTTAACTAATCTCAAAAAGACACAAAAAGTTCTATTTTCAAGGATCGAAACGCCATAAAACGTAATATTGCAACGACATTTTAATAGGTTAAGATAAATAACAAATAGGCTTTATGGGAGAAATAAAAGGCTATATCTCACAGGTTATCGGCCCGGTAGTGGATATCCACTTTGATTATGGGACAGAAGAAACAGTAACCCTCCCCCGTATCCACGACGCCATGGAGATTTCCCGCCCGAACGGAAAGATCTTGATCGTCGAAGTTCAGCAACACATCGGGGAAAACACCGTCCGTACCGTAGCGATGGATACGACCGACGGATTGAGACGAGGCATGGAGGCCATGTCATACGGAATGCCCATCACCATGCCGACCGGCGACCAAGTCAAAGGACGTTTAATGAATGTCACAGGCGACCCTATCGACGGCATGGCCCAGCTTACTAAAGACGGGGCTCTTCCCATCCATCGTGAGCCTCCTAAATTCGAGGATCTGACAACGACCCAAGAGGTCCTGTACACGGGTATTAAAGTAATCGATTTATTGGAACCTTACGCCAAAGGAGGTAAGATCGGACTTTTCGGAGGAGCCGGAGTGGGCAAAACGGTATTGATCATGGAATTGATCAACAACATCGCAAAGAAAAACAACGGATTCTCCGTCTTCGCCGGTGTGGGTGAACGTACACGTGAAGGAAATGACCTATTGCGTGAAATGATCCAATCCGGTGTCATCCGATACGGCGAGGAGTTTAAGAAGAGTATGGAGGCAGGTAACTGGGACTTGTCGAAGATCGATTACGATGAATTGGCTAAGTCGCAAGCTACCTTGGTATTCGGGCAGATGAACGAACCGCCGGGCGCCCGCTCGTCCGTGGCCTTATCCGGTTTGACGATCGCCGAATCCTTCCGTGACAAAGCCTCTGAGGGAGAAAGAAAAGATATATTATTCTTCATCGACAATATCTTCCGTTTCACCCAAGCCGGTTCCGAGGTTTCCGCCTTGCTGGGGCGTATGCCTTCCGCCGTAGGTTACCAACCGACATTGGCCACGGAAATGGGTGCCATGCAAGAACGTATCACTTCAACCAAGAAGGGCTCCATCACCTCCGTACAGGCGGTGTATGTTCCTGCCGATGACTTGACGGACCCGGCTCCGGCGACTACCTTTACGCACTTGGACGCGACAACCGTCCTCAGCCGCAAGATCACGGAACTCGGTATCTATCCGGCCGTAGACCCGCTGGAATCTACCTCCCGCATCCTTGATCCGCTGATCGTAGGCAAGGAGCATTACGACACAGCGCAACAGGTAAAACAAATCCTGCAACGGAACAAGGAACTTCAAGATATCATATCCATCCTCGGTATGGAAGAACTTTCCGACGAGGACAGGCTAACGGTCAACCGGGCCCGCCGTGTACAACGTTTTCTGTCCCAGCCCTTCTCCGTGGCGGAACAATTCACTGGCGTACCCGGTGTCATGGTCTCTATAGAGGATACGATCCGGGGATTCAAGATGATCATGGACGGGGAAACGGATGACATACCCGAACAGGCATTCTTAAACGTAGGAACCATCGAGGATGTCTTGGAGAAGGCCAAGCAGCTGAAAGAACAAGCAAATTAATCGATATGAAACTGGAAATTGTATCACCGGACGGCATTCTTTTCGAAGGCGAGACCGAATCTGTCTCATTCCCGGGAGTTGCCGGTTCATTCGATATCTTGCCTCATCACGCCCCATTGATAGCAGCGTTGAAGGCGGGTACGATCCGGTTCGAGGCAAACGGCAAAAGACAAGAACAAACGATACAAAGCGGATTTGTAGAGGTAAAAGACGACATCCTATCCGTTTGCGTCGAATAAAAACATACGACAATGAATGGCAGATTAAAAATGAGGTTAATGGGTTTGATCACGTTTATCAACGTGGCAATAGGCGTTTCATTGGGTGGTTTATTATATACCATCTGGCCGGAACACTATTTCTCGTGGTATCCGTCCATTCCCTTCTTTTACTGGGTCATGGCCATGGCGATGACTTTCTTCCTAGACCGGGTAAAAAGTAAAAACGGAGATGTGACCGTAACCATGTACATGCTAGTCCGGTTGTGTAAGTTCACGCTCGCTTTCGTCTTCTTATGGATGTACGCGGCGTTTGTCGGGCAACAATTAAAGACATTTGGTTTCACGTTGATGTTATTCTATTTCATTTACCTCGGACTGGAGACTTACATTTTATATCTGTTTGAAAAGAAAAGAATGAAAAGAGAGAAAAGGGAAAAGGATGATGAGTACAATCAAAGATAACAAATACATATGGATCGCTTTCTGGATGTGGCTCAGCTTTCTCACTCCGGCAAAAGCGGCGTCCGGCGAGATAGACGTGCAGGATATCGTCTTCTCCCACATTCAAGACGCCTATACATGGCATATCACGGAATGGAACGGACAAGAGATTGCGATTCCCCTGCCTATCTTGGTAAAAAGCGAGGAAAGAGGATGGGATTTATTCCTGTCATCCCATCTACATCAAGGCCGGACGCATCACAATTATTATATCGCCGGGGAAGGTGAGCATGCGGGAAAGGTTGTTGAGAAGAACAGTGCCGGAGAAGAGGTTCGCCCGATGGATTTCTCATTGACCAAGAATGTTTGCGGACTGTTCCTCAGTTGCGGTCTCTTGCTTTTCATCGTTCTCCGAACCGCCCATTGGTATAAAAAGCACCCGAACGAGGCGCCGGGCGGATTTATCGGATTGATGGAAATGGCCATCTCCTACATACAAGACGGGGTGATCAAAGAGGCGATCGGAAAAGAATATAAGCCGTTCTCGTCCTATTTGCTGACGGTATTTTTCTTTATCTTGATCAACAACCTGATCGGAATCATACCTATTTTCCCGGGAGGCGCTAATATTACGGGAAATATAGCGGTAACAGGCGTATTGGCACTTTGTACGTTTATAGCGGTCAACCTGTTCGCCACGAAAGCGTACTGGAAAGAGATCTTTTGGCCCAAAGCGCCGATCTACTTGAAACTGCCCTTGCCGATCATGCCGTTCGTGGAGTTCTTCGGGGTATTCACCAAGCCGTTCGCATTGATGATCCGTCTGTTCGCCAACATCATGGCGGGCCATACGATTATCTTGGCGCTAACCTGTTTGATATTCATAACGGCAACCATGGGAGTAGCCGTGAATTTCGGTATGACGATCGTATCCGTCTTGTTCTGTGCGTTCATGAACTGTCTGGAATTGTTAGTGGCTTGCTTGCAAGCTTATATTTTCACCCTGCTGTCGGCCAACTATATCGGATTGGCCAAGGTAAGGGAATAAATCCAAAGAAATTAAAGTATTAGAATTATATTATTAAGGTTACTAATTTAAAATTAAACACTATGTTATCGACTATTTTATTACAAGCGGCAGCCGGGATGGGCGTAGCGAAGATGGGAGCCACTATAGGAGCGGGATTCGCCGCCATAGGTGCAGGTATCGGAATCGGATTGATCGGTAAAGGTGCCGTTGAAGCTATTGGACGCCAGCCGTCGGCCGCAGGAGAGATCCGTACCTCGATGTTGATTATGGGAGCGTTGGTAGAAGGTGTGGCATTGTTCGCTATTGTCGTATGTTTCTTAGCGTTGTTCCAATAAAAAAGTAACAAACTATGTCTTTATTAACACCGGATTCAGGGCTTCTATTCTGGATGATCGTTTCATTCGGGATTGTCTTCGTGATCCTTTCCAAATACGGTTTTCCCGTGATCGTCAAGGCAATCGAACAACGGAAAGCTTACATTGACAATTCCTTAGAGACGGCACGTCAGGCGAATGAGCGACTTGCCCATATCCAAGCCGAGGGCGAGAAGATGCTAGCCGAGGCCAAGGAAAAGCAAAACGCCGTCCTGAAGGAAGCCTTTGCCGAAAAGGAGCGGATCATCGAGGAGGCACGTAAAAAGGCCGTCTCCGAGGCACATCTGCAGATAGAGGAGGCTACCCGGCGTATCCGCGAAGAAAAAGAGAAAGCTATTCGCGAAGTCCGCTCGGAGATAGCGGATCTGTCTATCGCTATCGCAGAGAAAGTAATGAAAGAGAAAATCGGCCGGGATAAGGAACAACAACAGATGATCGACCGGCTGCTGGATGAGGTATCGTTTAGTAAATCGTAAGGTATGGATATAGGAACTATTTCTTCCCGGTATGCCAAGGCGCTTTTCTCCCTAGCGAAAGACAAGGGACAGGAAAGCCGGGTATATGATGATATGAAGATGTTGGCGGACAGCTTCTCGATGGAGCCGGAGCTTAGGGGTGCCTTGAGCAACCCGATCGTTTCCGTACCGGAGAAAGTGAAATTGCTTACGGCGGCGGGAGGTATCGAGGTATGCGAGCTATATACACGTTTTATCAATCTGGTATTAGCCCATAAACGGGAGACGTTACTGCCCTTCATCGCATACATTTATATCCATTTGTACCGGAAAGAGAAGAAGATTACCCGGGTACGATTCGACACGGCCGTAACGGTAGACGATGCGGTCAAGTCTCACCTGCAAGACAAGCTGCGGAAAGAGACGGGATGCACGATCGAGTTCTCCGGCCATGTGGAACCGGAACTAATCGGGGGCTTCCGCCTACGCATCGGCAATTACCGGATAGACGCTAGCTATGCGACGCAACTACGGGATATCCGTACCGGGCTACTCGAAAACAGATAAAAAAGAAGAAGTATGACAGAACAGATAAAAGTGAGTGAAGTCTCCTCCATCCTGCGCCAGCAATTGGAAGGAATCCATACCAGCATCAAGCTGGAGGAGGTCGGGACCGTATTGCAGGTGAGTGACGGCGTGGCCCGCATCTACGGGCTGGATAATGCGGAGGCGAACGAGTTGCTTCAATTCGATAACGGGATGGAAGCGATCGTGATGAACTTGGAGGAAGATAATGTAGGCGCCGTCCTTTTAGGTCCGACCGACCGAATCAAGGAGGGCGACACCGTAAAACGCACGGGCCGCATCGCCTCTATCGATGTCAGCGAGGGGATGATCGGGCGTGTGATCGACCCGTTGGGAAACCCGATCGACGGGAAAGGCGAGATCCTTGGTGAGACTTGCGAGATGCCGCTTGAGCGCAAGGCTCCGGGCGTGATCTTCCGTCAGCCGGTAAACGAGCCTTTGCAAACCGGTATCAAGGCCGTAGACGCTATGATCCCTATCGGAAGGGGACAACGTGAGTTGATCATCGGCGACCGGCAGACGGGAAAGACCTCGATCGCTATCGATACCATCATCAACCAACGTAGCAACTACGAGGCAGGGAACCCGGTTTACTGTATTTACGTGGCGATCGGGCAAAAGGGTTCCACGGTAGCGGCCTTGGTGAACACCTTGCAAGAGAAAGGCGCCATGGACTATACGATTGTCGTAAGTGCGACCGCCTCCGACCCGGCAGCCATGCAATATTTCGCCCCGTTCGCCGGAGCGGCCATCGGAGAGTACTTCCGGGATAGCGGACGACACGCCTTGGTGGTCTACGACGATCTGTCCAAGCAAGCGGTCGCCTACCGTGAGGTTTCCTTAATCCTTCGCCGCCCTTCCGGGCGTGAGGCGTACCCGGGTGATATCTTTTACCTGCACTCCCGCCTATTGGAACGTGCCGCCAAGATCATCAACCAGCCGGAGGTAGCCCGTGAGATGAACGATCTCCCCGAAAGCATGAGAGACAAGGTGAAAGGCGGTGGCTCCTTGACCGCTTTACCGATCATCGAGACTCAGGCGGGAGACGTATCGGCTTATATCCCGACCAACGTGATCTCTATCACCGACGGACAGATATTCCTTGAGACCGATTTATTCAACCAAGGGAACCGCCCGGCTATCAATGTCGGAATCTCCGTTTCCCGTGTAGGCGGTAACGCACAATTAAAGGCGATGAAAAAGGTAGCGGGTACCTTGAAAATCGATCAGGCTCAGTTCCGTGAATTGGAATCATTTTCCAAGTTCGGGGGCGAGATGGATGCCGTCACCGCTTTCACGATCGATAAGGGGCAGAAGAATACCCAGTTACTGATACAGCCTCAATATAGCCCGATGCCGGTGGAAGAGCAAATCTCGATCCTTTATTGCGGAACGCAAGGTCTGCTGAAAGAGGTTCCATTGGACAAGGTGCATGAGTTCGAGGCAAGGTTCTTGCAAGAATTACGGACTTCTCATCAACGGGACGTACTGGATGTCTTAAAGACCGGCGTTATCAATGATGAGATACGAGGCATATTGGAAAAAACAGCGAAGGAGCTATGGGTTCATTGAAAGAAATAAAAGTCCGGATCGCCTCTATACGGAGTACGCAGAAGATCACCGCCGCCATGAAAATGGTATCGTCGGCCAAGTTTCATCATGCCCAGACGCAAACCGAGCACACACTTACATATGCTAATAAACTATCCGCTATCTTAAACGGTCTTCTTTCGGCGGAATGCGACCTAGACTCACCTTACACCGAACAGCGTAAGGTGAGCAAGGTGGCTATCGCCGTATTCGCCTCGAGCACGGGTTTATGCGGGACATTCAATGCCAATATATGGAAAGAGTTATCCGCCACGATCCAGACTTATAAGAACCAGCAAATAGAGGTAGGCCTCTACCCTATCGGCAAGAAAATAGCGGATGAGCTTCATAAAGCGGGGTATAGCTTCGACACTGATTTCGTCACGATCGGCGAAAAGCCGTCTTATGAAAGCGCCGTATCCTTGGCGAACCGTCTCATGGAGCTGTTCGTCACGGGTAAAGCGGACCGGGTGGAATTACTGTATCACCATTTCAAGAACATGGCGACACAAGTCGTAACCCACAAGACGTATCTTCCCCTTTCCCTCTCGGATACGGAAGCGGCGGAAACGGCCACCGACTACATCCTTGAGCCCTCGGCGGAAGAGTTGCGTAACCGGCTTTTCCCGAAATTGCTGAACCTAACCATCTATACGATCCTACTCGACACCTCGACCGCCGAGCACGCCGCCCGTATGATGGCTATGCAGACCGCCAACGACAATGCGAACGATTTAATCCAACAATTAACTTTGCAATATAATAAAACCCGCCAGCAAGCCATCACCAACGAATTGCTGGATATCATGGGAGGAGCGGCCGTTTCATCGTAATAAAAACGGGATGCTTCCTTGACTAAACAGACAATGATCCGTATGTAAAACACTTTACTAACGGATCATTTCTTATTTACAAAAAAAAGTAAGACCTTTGCTCACCAAAACATAAGCCTATATACATTATATTATACCAATCTAGGATCGTACTCATGATGAATCAAGAAAAGCTAAAAGGGCATCTCCTTATTTTAGCGGCCAACATCCTGTTCGCCATTAATATGCCCGTATCCAAATATCTACTCCCCGAGCATGTGCAACCCGAGGCGTTAACCAGTATGCGGATGAGCTTCGCTTGCGTGATGTTCTGGATCACCTCCCTATTCGTTCCCTATGAGAAAGTGCCGTTGAAGGACTTGGGACTTCTATGCCTTTGCGCCCTTTGCGGAGTAGGCTTGAACCAAGGGCTGTTTATCTGGGGATTGAATACCACGTCGCCGGTAGACGCTTCCATCATAGCGACCGCCGTCCCCATCTTTGTCATGATCTTGGCGGCCCTGATCCTAAAGGAACCTATCACACGGATGAAAACGTTCGGGGTACTGCTTGGTATATGCGGGGCGATCTCCTTAATACTACAATCCACGCAAGGTTCCAATCAAGCGAGCAGTCTAGGGGGAAACCTCTTGATTACGGTTAGTGGATTCATGTACTCGATCTATTTGGTAGTATCCAAGCCACTAACACTCAAGTACTCATCCGTCACGATGATGAAATGGATGTTCCTGTTCTCCACGCTGATTACCCTGCCTTTCGCTATCGAATCCATCTGGAATACCCCGGCTTTCCATAAAGAGGTCTTCGACGGCCAAGAGCTGGGAGCCATTTTCTTCGTGCTATTCGGGGCCACGTTCGTACCCTATTTATTAATACCGCTGGCCTTAAAGCGAATCCGCCCGACTACCGTCAGCATGTACAATTATATCCAACCGATCGTAGCTTCCTTTATCGCCGTATTCATCGGTCAGGATAGTTTTAGCGTAACGAAACTAGTATCGGCCGCACTTGTTTTCTCCGGCGTCTATTTAGTGACCCAAAGCAAGAGCCGGGCGGACCTTGAACAACAAAATAGTCAATCTTTTGACAAAAACGCTTGCAATATGAAAAATAATGCGTAATATTGCCCCCATAATATAAAAGAATAAGTAGCATACAAAATCAATGATGAGTGTAGAGTCCTCATATTATACATGGGCATTGATGACCCCTTGGGGGGTTAGAATCTATTAATAAGCATTCGCGTAGACCACGTCACGCTATGTCGCAATCTCGTATTGCATCCTTTTTTATTTCTCCTTTTACATAAATAAGTTTAATCAATCGGTTATTGTCGGTTGTTAATCATGAAAAAGCCTTTTCTTGATTGTCAATCCTCGATGAACCATTAAAAATACATATCGATGAAAGTATTAAAATTCGGCGGAACATCCGTAGGTTCCGTGAATAGTATCTTAAGTGTAAAGAAAATAGTAGAGGCTATCGAAGAGCCCGTAATCGTGGTTGTCTCCGCCTTAGGGGGCATCACCGATAAATTACTGGCCACTTCTACCATGGCTTCTAAAGGCGACCTTGCCTACGAGAAAGAATTATCGGAGATCATCGCCCGCCATCTGGACGTGATCGAGGGAGTGATAGAGGACAAGGAGGTACGCATGGATGTCCAGAAGAAAGTGATGGCTTTACTGGATGAATTGAGCAATATTTTCAAAGGTGTTTATTTGATTAACGATTTATCCGCCAAGACATCCGATACGATCGTAAGTTATGGCGAGCGCCTATCTTCCTTGATCGTCTCGAACGTGATCAAGGACGCTAAGTTGTTCGACTCACGCAAATATATCAAGACAGTCAAGCAATTCAACAAGCATATCGTGGATTTCGACTTGACCAACAAGCTCATAAAAGAGACCTTCTCGCCTCTGCCCAAGGTTTCCTTGGTGCCCGGATTCATCTCTTCCAGCACGGAAACCGGAGAGGTTACGAACCTCGGACGAGGGGGATCGGATTATACCGCCTCCATCTTGGCGACCGCCTTAGACGCTAACACCTTGGAGATCTGGACAGACGTGGATGGTTTCATGACCGCCGATCCCCGTGTGATCAGCTCCGCCTACGTAATCGACCGGCTTACTTTCACGGAGGCGATGGAGTTGTGTAACTTCGGGGCGAAAGTAATCTATCCGCCGACGATCTATCCGGTTTATCATAAGAATATCCCGATCCGTATCTTGAATACCTTCAACCCGACCGCTCCCGGAACCTATATTTCGAAAGAGCGGGTGAAAGAGGAAGGCAAGGCCATCATCAAGGGTATCTCCTCCATCAACGATACCTGTTTGATCACGGTACAAGGTTTAGGTATGGTGGGCGTGATCGGCGTGAACTACCGGATCTTTAAGACGCTCGCCAAGAATGGCATCAGCGTATTTATGGTATCGCAGGCCAGCTCCGAGAATAATACGACTTTCGCCGTACGTAACGCCGACGCTGATTTGGCCGTACAAGTATTGAACGACGAGTTCGCCTTGGAACGTGCGCAGGGTGATATGAACGATACCGTAGCGGAGAAGGATCTGGCTACCGTCGCTATTGTAGGCGAGAACATGAAACGTACCCCGGGTATCGCCGGGAAGCTGTTCGGTACGCTGGGACGTGCGGGCATCAGCGTGATCGCTTGCGCCCAAGGCGCTTCCGAGACGAATATCTCTTTCGTTATCAAGCATAAATACCTTCGCAAGGCGTTGAACTCCATTCATGACTCTTTTTTCCTATCCGAATATAAGGTATTGAACCTTTTCATCGCCGGTGTAGGAACCGTAGGCGGCAATTTATTGGAACAGATACGCATCCAGCAACCGAAACTGATGCGGCAAAACGGTTTGAAGCTGAATGTCGTAGGTATCTCAAACTCCAAGAAAGCCCTTTTATGCCGGGAAGGGATCAACCTCGACAATTATCTGGAGGAGCTGAAGGAGAACGGGGAAGAGAGCAACCCGGAGCATCTGTGCGAAGAGATCGTAAAGATGAATATCTTCAACTCCGTATTCGTGGATTGCACGGCAAGCCCGGACGTGGCGGCTCTTTACGAGACGTTGATGAACAATAACGTATCCGTCGTGGCGGCTAATAAAGAAGCGGCCTCCTCCTCCTACGATAATTATACCAAGCTCAAGGAGACCGCCCGCCACCGAGACATCAAGTTCTTGTTCGAGACGAACGTAGGCGCCGGCCTCCCGATCATCAATACGATGAACGATTTGATCAATAGCGGCGACCATATATTGAAACTGGAGGCCGTACTTTCCGGTACGCTGAATTATATCTTTAATACGATCAGCGCCGATATCCCTTTCAGCGAGGTGATCCATATGGCAAAGGAAGCCGGATACGCCGAGCCGGACCCACGTATCGACCTTAGCGGCAAAGACGTAATCCGTAAGCTGGTTATCTTGGCCCGTGAGGCCGGTTATCCGGTGGAGCAAGCCGACGTAAAACGGAACCTGTTCATCCCGGAAAAGTACTTCGAGGGTTCCCTTGAGGACTTCTGGAAGAATATCAAGGATACAGATGCCGGTTTCGAGGAGAAACGCCAGCTACTGGAAGCGGAAGGCAAACGCTTCCGTTTCGTGGCGAAGATGGAGAACGGCGCTTGCGAGGTAGGCCTACAAGCCGTAGACAGCCACCATCCGTTCTATGAACTGGAGGGCAGCAACAATATTATCATGATCTCCACCGAGAGATATCATGAATATCCAATGATCATCAAGGGATATGGTGCCGGAGCCGACGTGACAGCCGCAGGCGTATTCGCCGACATCATATCCATTGCTAATATTCGATAGGTATGAAGCACATTATCATTTTAGGCGATGGAATGGCCGACGAGCCGATAGAGGCTCTGGGAGGCAAGACCCCTATGCAATACGCCAAGACTCCTTATATGGATAAATTGGCGGAACTGGGAGTAACCGGGCAGATGAAAACCGTAGCGGATGGTTTCCATCCCGGTAGCGAGGTCGCGAACATGGCGGTATTAGGCTATGACCTGCCCTCCGTATACGAGGGACGGGGTGTATTGGAAGCCGCCAGTATAGGCGTCGCCCTGCAACCCGGCGAGATGGCGATGCGTTGTAACTTAATCTGCGTAGAAGGCGACATCTTGAAGAATCACTCTTCCGGCCATATCTCCACGGAGGAAGCGGACGAGTTGATCCAATGCCTGAACGAGCGATTAGGCTCCGACCGTGTCAAGTTCTATACGGGTGTCTCCTACCGCCACCTATTGGTAATCAAAGGAGGCGATAAGCGTCTGGATTGCACGCCACCACACGACGTACCCCTCCATCCTTTCCGGCCTTTAATGATAAAACCGGAAGTTCCGGAAGCACGAGAGACCGCCGATTTATTAAACGAATTAATCCTCAAGTCCCAAGAGATCTTAAAGGATCACCCGGTGAACCTCAAACGTATGGCAGCGGGGAAAGATCCGGCGAACAGTATCTGGCCTTGGTCTCCGGGCTACCGTCCGGCCATGCGAACGATGCGGGAGATGTATGGCTTCGGGAAAGGTTCCGTGATCTCCGCCGTCGATCTCATCCGGGGAATCGGCGTTTACGCCGGCCTCGAGGTGCTTCACGTAGAGGGAGCTACCGGATTATACGACACGAACTACGAGGGAAAAGCGCACGCCGCCCTTGAGGCCCTCAAGACAAACGACTTCGTCTACCTGCATATCGAGGCAAGCGACGAGGCCGGGCATGAGGGAGACGTAGACCTAAAGATCAAGACGATAGAGTATCTGGACAACCGTGCCGTACGTATCATCTACGAGGAAACGCAAAAATGGGACGAGCCGGTAGCAATCGCTATCCTTCCGGACCACCCCACTCCTTGCTCCATACGTACGCATACGAATACCCCGGTTCCATTCCTGATTTACAAGCCGGGCGAGCAACCCGACTCCGTTACCACATTTGATGAGTTCTCCGTATCAAACGGCAAATATGGCATACTGGAAAAAGATCAATTTATAAAAGAATTTCTAAACGATTAGAGCATGAAATATTACAGCACAAACAAACAAGCCCCTGTAGCCAGCCTAGAAGAGGCCGTCGTAAAAGGTCTGGCCGGCGATAAGGGATTATATATGCCCGAGTATATCGACTCCTTGGACGAGGAGGTGATAGCCAACATGAAGAACCAGTCCTTCCACGAGATCGCCTGCACGGTAGCTCAGATGTTCTTCGGGGAAGACATCGAGCCGGAGGTATTGGACGGTATCGTAAAAGATACGCTCTCCTTCGAGACCCCGGTGGTACCCGTAAAGGATAATATCTATAGCTTAGAGTTATTTCACGGGCCTACATTGGCCTTTAAGGATGTAGGAGGGCGCTTCATGGCTCGTCTACTCGGTTATTTCATAAAGAAAGAGGGATTGAAGCAAGTAAACGTATTGGTAGCTACTTCCGGCGATACGGGAAGCGCCGTCGCCAACGGATTCCTAGGCGTTCCGGGCATTCACGTGTATGTGCTTTATCCCAAGGGAAAGGTCAGCCCGATACAGGAATGCCAGTTCACGACATTAGGACAGAACATCACGGCATTGGAGATAGACGGCACGTTCGACGATTGCCAAGCGCTGGTTAAATCCGCCTTTATGGACGAGGAATTAAACCGTCATATGAAACTGACCTCGGCGAACTCCATCAACGTAGCCCGTTTCTTGCCCCAATCGTTCTACTATTTCAACGCTTACGCTCAGCTGGACAAGCAGGGAAAAGCGGACGAGCTGGTCGTTTGCGTGCCGAGCGGTAATTTCGGAAACATCACCGCCGGATTGTTCGCCTATTGGATGGGGCTCCCTATCAAACGTTTCGTAGCGGCAAACAACCGTAACGACGTATTCTTGGAATACCTGAATACAGGAACTTATACACCCCGCCCATCAGTCGCCACCCTAGCGAACGCCATGGATGTAGGCGATCCGAGTAATTTCGCCCGTATCATCGACCTATTCGGCGCATTCAATGATCCCCATAAAGAAATATGCGCACTGATCTCCGGACATCGCTATACGGACGAGGAAATCGCCTCTACGATGCGAGCCGTCTATAAAGAGACGGGATATATCCTCGACCCGCACGGAGCCTGTGGCTACCAAGGATTACTAGACAGCGATCTAAGCGAGACCGAAATGGGTCTATTCCTCGAGACCGCCCATCCCGCCAAATTCAAAGGAACGGTCGATAAGATATTGGAGGCAGATATCGAGATCCCGGCGAAACTGAAAGCCTTCATGGAAGGAACCAAGCAAAGCATCGAGCTGGCAAAAGATTTCGAGGGATTCAAATCTTTCTTGATGAGCCGGTAAAAATACGTATATAGGCATCGCCCCACACGTATATCGACATAAACCTACACACGTATACTGGCGTAGACCGATATCTATATACGTGTGGGGCGATGCCTACATACGCTCAATCCACCGCCCACTCTTTCATCTCATACATATCCTTATATTCTTCCCAATCCGGATCCATCTCGGTATAAATAGAGATGGGCAGTAACTCGAAAGGAGCCAAGGCCTCATTCAAGCGTTCGCCGAATACACGCACGGTACGTGTGTAAAACACCCAGACCTTCTCTCCTCCTCCGGTATAGACACCCGTCAGGATAGCCAGCTTGTCTTTCTTTTCCATCGCCTTACGAAGCGCTTCCTCCACGGCCTCCATTTTCTCGCCAAGGTCATCGCTAGGAAGGCCTCTCCCATCTCCCTCGTATTTCCAAGTGATCTCGACACGTTCCTTGAACTTACCGGATTCGGTGAACTCATTCAACTCGTCCCGCCCGTAAACGGTAATCATTTGCCCTGACTCGTTTTCCGAGAGAGCCGTAAACCATACATCGCTTAATCTCATATTTATATTTTCTATTTATCTATAAGTATTCCTTACTGACTTTACCGGGTAAAAATACGACAAAAAAGGCTGCGTCCGGTGAAGATACAGCCTTTTTATATTTCTCGACGGAAATTTATTATCTCTTTCCTAATCTATGATCCATAATGGCGTAATGGCATTCCCCATAATTCTTCAATTGATCCACGATCTCTTTAGCCGTAGATTCTTCCTCTACTTGCTCGCGTACGAACCAGAACAAGAAATCACGGGAAGCATGATCCTTATCAGCCTCGGCGATATCAACCAATTTGTCGATCAACTCTGATACATAGCACTCGTGTTTGTAAACATGCTCGAATACCTCCAACGGATTTCCCCAGCCTGTCGGAACCACGTTGATCTGGCCGATCGTAATATCGCCGCCACGATCCAAGGCGTAATCGATCAACTTATGAGCATGCTCCAATTCCTCAGCCGCTTGTTTCTTCATCCAATGGGCGAAACCGTTCAACCCTGCTTTCTGGAAATACACGGACATTGACAAATACAAATTCGAAGACCACATCTCCGCATTAACTTGGGCATTGAACGCCTCTGATAAATTTCTACTTAAGATCATAATTTTATCATTGTTTAAAAATGTTGAAGTATTATCCGTTCACGAAATTTCACTATGCAAATATAAATAAAAGTAGGATTCCTTATCTCATTTCCGCCCTTAGATATTGGCTACTTTCGAAAATTTTTCTAACTTACGCCCTTATTTGATAAACATCATGCAATACACCGACAAATATCGATCTCCCTTGGGAGAAATAACCCTAGCCAGCGATGGCGACCACCTGACAGGATTATGGTTCGACGGGCAAAAATATTTTGCCGCCACTTTATCGGCGGAACACCAAGAAAGAGAACTGCCGATATTCGAGTTAACCAAAGAGTGGCTGGATAGCTATTTCATGGGTAAGATTCCCAGCTTCACCCCTCCTATCCATCTGGAGGATACGCCTTTCCGACTTGCGGTATGGGACTTATTGAGCAAAATACCTTATGGCGAAGTCGTAACCTACAAGGAGCTCGCCGGCGAAATCGCCCGGCAAAAAGGTATCCCGAGCATGTCTACGCAAGCGATCGGAGGAGCGGTAGGCCATAACCCGATCAGTATCATCATCCCCTGCCACCGTGTCGTAGGCAGCGATGGCAGCCTAACCGGATACGCCGGAGGTATCGACAAAAAAAGGAGCCTGCTTACAATCGAACGGGTCCCAAAAGTATCGTAAAGAGACTTTACCTTGCAAATCCTTGTGGACAAACATAGAATGTAACTATCCCATTAACGTTATCTCCTTCACCTCATGGTCCTCAATATCAGCATATAGGAAGTGGCCGGCGAAAGTGTCTTCCGTGTCTTGGAAAAAAAGCTCCAGTTCGTAATGGATGGAGCCGTCTTCTTTCTCCTTGGTCTCTATATGAACAGATTGCAATTCTACTTGGAGGGCAAACTCCTCTCTGGACAATGCCGGAAGTTCACAATCTTCCCGCCATGCGTTTGCTGTCGGGAGCAATTCGTCGGCCATGCGCAATTGCCATATCGCTTCCCCTTCCTCTTCCAGCCTATTCATATAGCCACTAATAGCTTTCAGATGTTTCCGGATAAGGGATTCGTGCGGACAACGGGGCTCCAAGTTTTTACCGCATTGCTTCCTAATTAGTTTAATGGTCTCATTCAAACATTCAATTTTAGTACCGATAGAAACCGAGGGCATTTCCCAAAGTCGCTCGTATAACTCCAATCGTTTTTCAAACGAGTGAAGGGCAGACCTTGCTCCAATCTTTATATCAAGATAAGCATCATAGGCTTTAGACTCTTCCTTGGTCATATCTCGCTCAACGCCGTTTAGCTTATTCTGACCCTCATCCATGCGAGTAATGATGTCATTGGTAAATTTCACTAATTGACGTACCTGCTTGGGTGTTTTTATTTTGTTTTTCTTCGCATTTTTCTCTACGCTTTGTGCAAAGAATTGAATGGTAGCCATTGTAATTGAAATATTCGTATCCGCACGCATCAAATCATCCGGCAGTTGGACATTACGCACAAGGTCATATAATTCAATTTTATAAGGAATGAGCTGACTGATTTTTTCTTCAACGGGCAAATCCGGGTTGCTCCATATCTTGGTACAGTCTTGAATGATCGCCTTAATCCTCTCGGCGTTCATGTAATCCAAATAGCGTTGCTCTAACGCCTCGTCCACCTTAGGCGGCAGGAGTTTTTTGAGAGCTTTTATCTTCTTTTTGAGTTCGTCGACATAGGCTTGCTGTTCCGGGAGAAGCAGCTCATTCTTACCTTTTGCCGATTTCTCTTCGATGATAGGTAATTTCTCGGTCGGTGTCTCCAAGGGAGCGATGGAGATGCATAGGTCTACCTCCCTCCCCCAAATCGTCGCTTTATACTCTTCGGGTGTTTGATAGCCACGAAACCATGTCTGGAGTGTACTAAGCCAAAACTCCGTATGCATTTCCAAGGTCATTTTGGAAAGATGGGCGATCTTATCTGTCAGATGAAATTCCCAACTATTTTCATCCGTTTGTTCCTTTCTCATAAATATGAATAATTATTATACTCAAACAGATAACATAACCGCCATTGAGTCAACAAGATTTTCCTCATAATCAACAACTCCGATATGTCTTTATTCAAGCTCATTCTTTCTCTTTTTCCATAACTGATAACTGTTAAACAGATTTTGCCAGAGCACGTAGCTTCCGGGGCCAACGGAGGATAGAGGGTTCAAATAGGTGTAAGACATCCAGATCGCTAACACGGTATTTTTTTGCCCCAAGGCTTGTCCGGCACTAATACGGTCATTGTATTTCGTGCCGATGCGCTTTCCCCAATAAAACTGCGCGATACAGGTTATCAAGCCGCCTAAAGCGATCAAGATTTCTACATAAATCTCCGCCTCGCTATTGACCAAGGATTTCACGGTCTGCCCGGTCACGATAGCTAGAGCGACGGCCCAGAGGTAAAAGGCCATATCCCGAAGCCCCGCAAGGAAGCGATGGATAGGTGGTATGAATCTACGCAAGAACAAAGCGAGGAAAAACGGGAATAACAGCAATGGGAAAACTTTTCCCAAGATCTTCAAGAATGCGGCGAAGAAAGTAATCTCGGCATGCGGTTCCACTAATGGGAAGACCAGCGGCACGACAATCGCAGCTAATAGATTCGATAATAAGGTATAAGTAGTCAGACTAGAGGCGCTTCCCCCTAATTTACCCGTAATCACGGCGGCCGCCGTAGCGGTCGGGCAAATCAGGCAGACCATCGCTCCCTCGAACACATCCCGGTATTCCTCTCTCATTGGCAGCCAGAGCAATAAGGCGGCAAGCACCAAACTGGAAACCGCTTGGATAAGCAATAGCCAACCATGCCAAGGGCTGGGCATCAATTCCCGGACAGAGATCTTACAGAAGGTCAGGAGCAGCTGGGCAAAAATCAAAAAGGGCGTCAGATACGCTATTAAAGTGTACATGAACGGCTTTGTAGGCTCCAGAAAAGTAACATTGGCGAAAACAAAATACCCTATCGCACCCGCTAACATGGAGATAGGGAGTGTCCATGTCTTGAAGAATTTCAACATAACGCCTATTCTTTTAATTCGGGATGCAAAATAACATCTTTCCACCGAAAGAGGCAAGAGAAACGGGGATTAATTAGGGATAAAGAGAGACGGGGCATGCCCCGTCTCTACATTAGATATTCTTACAGCTTAGTTTTAATGTCCTTATTCCGTAACGGGGGATAGAAAGACGCATTGAACTGGCGCCTTTCTTCTCGGTGACGGTTAAGTCCTCAACCAGACGGTTATCCAATTCCACCAAGCTCGCTTTCACGTCTTGTCCTTGGAAGATTATCGTTTTAGGGGAAGCATCGCTTTGGGCATTGAATAGGCGGATATAAAGGTCATTCCCTTTATAGACCATGGAGACCAACTCGTAGGCATTATTCTCTATCCGGAAAAGGGAACCGGATGTCAAGGTAGCATCGCCGCCCAAGGTTGCGACCAAAGGCTCATTGCGTCGTTCGCTTTGTGTCCAAATACGGCTTTTCTCCCAAGTTCCGGCATGAGGGATCAAGGCATACGAGATCTCGGTCGGACGGTCTATGATATAATCCCGGCCCCACAAGCCTTTACCGGCGTATTGTACGTTCAAGGCCAATGGGAAATCCTTACCATGCGCATAGCTGGTCGTATGATCCGTGAATAATGACAGACCGCAAGAGTTATCCTTGCTCGTAACATCCACCCAATTCAAAATGATATTATGCTTGATGCTATCCCAACGATTGAAAAAGGTATTCTCCAACCGGCTCTCGCAAACATCGAACGGAGCATCCTTATAAATCTGTTGGTTGGCGATCTGGATAGGCAGATATACCAGAAGTTTGTAACGGTCGTCATAGAATGACTTACGAGGATTATCCGCACGGAATTCGATACCCGGCTCACCAATACGGGGGTTTCCTGTCCAATCCAGTTTAACACTCATATCGATGCGAGGCTCTCCCTGCGTTAACCGGATCGTTTGGGTAAATGAATACTTTCCGATCTTGCCTTTCACAGCTACCTTCACGAATAAGGGCCCTTGCTCCAACACGCTCACCTCAGCCGGTTGATCCATACTGGAAAGGAAACCACCCTCGTCGATAAAATATCCCCGAAGCTCATTGAACCCACGTTCATTCCGGTTATCCACGAATTCCTTGCCTCGTACGGCTTTCGCTTTCAAGCTTTCTATTACACCTCCTTTAGAGGGGTTTAGCACCAAGGTGTATAAATCACTTTCCATGCGAAACGTACCGTCTTTCTGTCTCTCAGCCTTCAAGGTTCCAGACTGTTTATCCTCTGCCTTCCGGATCGCATAAGAGGCATAACCGGCCGAGGGGACTTGCGCACGAAACAAGAGTTTTGAAATGCCGTCTTCCGTCAACCATTGAGCCGGTTGTTTCTTTCCTTGCTTATCAAGAACCACCCAATCCGAGTTTCTCCATGAGACGGGAACTTCCACCGCCACCAATTCATTCCGGTCGGTAGCCAAGGTATTATATACGTACACCGTGGATTCACCTTCCTTTTCTTTCAATAAGGACAAAGCGTTATCAATTATCTGACGGCTGTTTTGATTGGTCACCCCAGTCCAATCCGTAACCGTCTCCGCCCATGTCTTTTTCCCTTGTAATCGATTGTAAGGAACGATCCAGCAATCATGATGCTGCGACAATAGAAGCGTGCGCCATCCCTCATCGATACGTTCAGTCGGCCATTCCATGCCTTTGTATAAGCGAGCGTAAGCCGCCATTTTCTCCGCACGGACGATAGCGTTCTCGGCTACCCGTACCTCTCCGGCCAAACGCTGCATGACCTGCGTTCCCCACATCAAGCCACCTAGGACATTCTCTTGCGAGAAATGCCAATCATCCTGAGTAGTCCCGACGGAACAGTCTTGGATATAATTCCGCCAAGTCTTATAGGCGGTCGGCGTATAATAGCCCGTCGTATCCTGTCCCAGCCAAGGGCCTTTATCCCAACCATGGCTCCATGAGGCATCTTGGATACACATGCCGACCGGGTGCTGGATGCCGGCATCCAAGCATTTATGGATGTAGTCCTCCGTATTGAACCACGAGATGGACTGCCAACAAGAGCCGGGTTGTAAATCCTCGCAGGCGTAACGGGGGACGGTGGTAAGTCTCGTACCATCCGGCCCTACCCAATTCACCAACTCACCTCCGTAGGCGCTTACGTAGCCACCCCACATCGTATTCGGGTTCTTAGTAGAGGCATACGAGAAGCCGAATGACTTCAATATATAAGGCAGGCAACTGGTAAAGCAAGGCTCCTCCGCCGAATAGGTGGTGAATACCGCCTCAGGGAAATGTTTCCGGATTAGCCGCATTCCATATTCGAATTGGCGGATAGCGCTCTCGCCTGATGTTCCGAAGAAATAACTTTGGGCATAGGTCGGGTTTACGTACTCGATCCGCCCACTCTCCACGGATTGATCCTTAAATAAGCGCTTGAAAGCCTCGTAACCTTCAGGGTCTCGTTGCCGTACGACTTCCCATGATTCAGGCTCGATCTCGATATTGATATTCCAGTTGGGATTCTGCCTTAATTTCTGGGCGATAAAGGCGGTCTGCCCCACCGGGTAATGCCCGTAGATACCGCCATGATAGCCATCGATGAAATAGGCTTGTTGGGCATCTGCCCAACCGGCCAACAAGAATTGGCTTAATACGAATATCGCTAGTTTCTTTTTCATATAATATGTACTATTAATTCACATTTAGAATACTTCCAGTCGGTGGGAGACGGGGCACGCCCCGTCTCTACAAGTCTGTAAATTTCTTGATCTCTATTCGCAAGGGGATTGGTTTATTTTGCTCATAGATCTGGTTAACCAGATCCTGTTGCTCATTCACGCAATCCTCACGAATCCCCTTGTGCATGTATTGTAGCCAAAGGTCGCCGTTCCATTGCAAGAAGATGTCGTGGGGACGGTATTTGCGCAAGGTATCCACGGCAGCCTCGTTGCAGGCCCAAAGCATGCCCGTCTTCCGCATCAAGTTATATTCCACCCAATAAAATTCACGCATCTTACGCTCTTTCAACCAGCGTTCCTCGTTCATCTGGCGGATCTTCATCGCTTGTTTATACTGCGGGGTATTCTGAAGAAGAGCCATATTGACACCTCGCTCCAACTCCCTCGCCGTAAAACGACCGATAAACTCCCCACCGATCGTCAACCCGTAATATCCATCCGACAAACCGCTCACGGACAATCCCTCATAATTCATCTCATCCATAAAAGGGATAACACTCAAGGCATCTGCCTGCGTATGTTTCTCATTATCATAATAAGAGGTATCGATAGGATACGGAAGCGATTTCGCCTCGTACGTAAAAGTAAGGTTATCCGAGGAAACAGACAAATCCGAGACACGGCAATTATCCGAGCGAGTCACCTTTTTCCCCGCTCCGTCTATCCGGATATCGGCTACCGGCTTACCGGCCAGACCTTGCGCCTTCAAGAAGAGATAAGCCATGACCAGATGCCCGTCCGTAGAGGGATGTATACGATCCTTCCCGCATAAGGTATACATGGAATCCTCCGCTTGCTCCCATTGGTTGATCGCTACCATCGGGCGGTTAAAATCCACGAATCCCCATTGATTCTCCCGGGCCCGGGCATTCAGGAAATCCACGATCTCCAAGATTGGCGTATTCTTCCCCGGGAAAGCGACCTTATTGAAACGAGAAGTCTCGTCATAAGGAGAGCTTCCGATCAAGATTTTCCTCACCTCCGGATACTTCTTATAGACCTCCTCGATAAGGGCATAATCCCGGCAAGCTTTCTCTACCCGGTTCCGGGCGATCGTATCCGCCCCCGGCTTCCGAAAATCCATATAGCCGACATCGTTCATGCCAAAAGATAGCGTCACCACCGTAGGCTCATGTTCGAAAACCTTATCCAACCGCTGGTAAATCATCTCGGCTACATCCCCACCTACTCCCTCGTTAAAGATATCGATGCGTTGATCCGGGAAACGGGTCATATAATACAGCCAGATATATGAATGATAATGCCCACCGCAAGTAATGCTGTTTCCCACGAAGGCGATCCGATCTCCTTTCTGAAACGGAGCTATCGACTGAGCATATACTCCTGCAAGACCTGATAAAAGCAAACAGACAAACAAAACATATCTTTTCATCTCTATTTCTCTCTTCTCTAATTTTCTGTGATGAATAATATATACCGTGTTAAAAAATATTACTATCAATAGTAATCGTATTTATCATGGATAATAATCCGGATTACTACGGATAGTAATATCCTTCCACACACCTCTAGTCTAGAGAATCGCCCGCTTACTTTTAGCGAACGACATCCTCACCAAGCAGAGGGTTCAGTTCTTTCTCACGCAAAGGTACCGGGAAAACCAAATCCGATTCTTTAAACGGATACGTATGATTAACCGCCTGATAGCCGAATAAATCAACCATTTGCTTCGAAACCGGATCAAACGCACGGTGAGTACGCAACATATCATACCATCCTGTAAACTCATAACAGAGTTCCCACGCACGTTCTTTCAATACTTGATCAACCGTGATTGAAGTCGGTCTCGCCTCATTGGGCAACGCACGGTGACGAACTTGGAAATAAGCATCCACAGCTATAGCGTCGGAAGTAGATCCACCATCCAAGGTAGCTTTTGCCTCCGCACACATTAATAGAACGTCCGCATAACGGTAAACCGGAATATTCGCCCCGCTCTTTCCTGTAGATTCGGCATTCTCATCCCAATATTTGCATAAATAAGGAACATCCAAAGTAATCGTTGTCTCCGGATCACCATATTTGGGTTTAGAAGTATAGAAAAACTCCTCATTCCGTTTACGAATATCTTGGTCATCATAACTTTCATAAAACTCTTTACGAGGAGCCAAACCACCCCCATAAGCCGGAGTAATGGAAATCGGTTGTTCCGGATAAGGCAAAAGGCCAAAATGGAAAGGAGCCCCGGCATCTTGCGCCTCACGCTGGATCATAAAAATATGCTCACCACTATTTTCGTTCTCTGACGCACGCAAATCCTTATAATCAGCGAACAAGCTAAAGGCTCCACTATCAATAACCTCCTTGGCTTTCTCGTAAGCCAATTGATAATACTCATTTCCTTTTTGAAGCGGATAACCTGCCATTGTCAAATAAACCTTAGCTAAAAGGGTCTTGATCGCTCCCATAGAGACATGGCCTGTTTTATCACTCCAATCCAGCCCGGACTGCTCCGCCTTTTTCAAGTCTTCCACGATCTGGTTATAAATATCTTCCTTAGGAGACCTGGGGATCTTCACCGTATTCAAGTCTACCGTAGGTTCCGTCTTCAACGGGATATCCCCGAATAATTGTACCCCTTGGAAATAGTAATATGCCCGCAAGAAATAAGCCTCTCCCAGATACTTCGCTTTCTGGCTCTCGCTAATAATATCCGTAGCGGAAACATTTTGAATCACGCTATTACAATTTTCCAAAGGAAAGAAAGTAGCCTTCCAGAAGTTACGAATAATGCCGTTACTCTCTTCCAAACCGGAAAGCAACAAGAACTGGTTCTGCTCATTACCGGCCGCACGAGGACGATAACTAGTACCTACAAGATATTCCAAGTTAAAAAGGTGAACTGTAGCAATCTCGAGGTCGGAACTCAACAGATCATCAAGCCCGTCATAAGTGCCATCCACAGCCGCCTTTATCTGGTTCTCTGTCGTATAATATTCAGAAGGACTCAAGAAGGTTTTCGGGTCTTCCTCTAAAAAATTCGTACAGGATGTAAAAGCCATTGTCGCAGAAAGCAAGCCACACATCCATACATGCGCTTTATTTTTCATATCTTAGTTTTTTACGAAGTAAAGATTAAACAATTAGAAATTAACACCTAAAGTAAATGAATACGTACGAGGTTTGGGATAGGTATAAAAATCCACTCCTTGCTCAAATACAGCATCATAACTCGTCACCTCCGGATCACTACCAGAATAGTTCGTAATCAAGAACGCATTCTCCACATTGAATCCCAAGGATAAACTCTTGATGTGAGCGGCAGAAAGCATACGGGAACTAAAGTCATATTTCAAGCCGATATTACGTAAACGCAAGAACGAACCCGGCTCACAACTCCAAGAATCTACGTCATTCTCATATCCATCTCCCGGAAGGCGCAAGCTAGGCACCATCGTGTTTTGGTTTTCCGGCGTCCAAGCGTTCACCGGAATGTCCGCATAAGCATTGGAGAATGTCACACGGTTACCCATCAACTGGCGAGTGAAGTTAATCAACTTATTACCATATACCCATTGCAAATCAAACATAAACGTGAAGCCTTTCCACGAGAATGTATTTGTCATATTCATCTCGAATTTAGGAGCGCCATTTCCGATATAGTCTTGGTCTTCGCCATCCTTCATTCCATTACCATTCTTGTCCCAATACTTGATATCGCCGGGTTTCTTATTATACTTAGCGGCTTCTTCCGCCTCATCAGTACCCCATGTACCTAGGCGAACATAGCCGTAAAGAGCATTTAAAGGATGTCCCTCTTCAATGCGTCCTCCCCACTTACCGATAATATTATCATTTATATCCAGTACCATCGAGCGGTTCATCGTATAATTCCAAGAGGTAGTCCATAAGAAATCACGGCTTTGGATATTGCGTGTATTCAAGCTCATCTCAAGACCTTGATTACGGATCTTACCCAAATTTGTCATAGTCTTCTCATATCCTGAGTTAGAAGGCAATTGTAGCTCATACAATAAATCAGTCGTAATCTTATGATAATAATCCGCCATAAACTCGATACGCCCATTAAAGAAACTCAAATCGATACCCGCGTCAAGTTGTCTGGATTTCTCCCAGCGTAAATCCGGATTTGCCATACTTTTCAACGTAACGATCGTCGTCATATCCTTGCCAAAAGGAAGGCGTTTATTCTCATAACGTGCCATAGACGCATAATCACCGATTTCTGCGTTACCCACCGTACCGTAGCTCAAACGGACTTTCATATCATCAATCACCTTTTTTGCGTTCTCGAAGAAATTCTCATTGGATACACGCCAAGCGGCCGAGAATGAAGGAAAGAAACCATATTGGTTATTCAAGCCAAAACGAGAAGAACCATCCTCACGGAAAGAAGCGCCCAATAAGTAACGATTGTCAAAATTATAGTTGATACGGGCATAGTAAGAATTCATCTTATTATCCGTATAGTCTGAGCCAACCTTAGAACGTACGGTGCCGACTCCCATATTATTATACTCAAAATAATCATCGAAGAAATTCTCGGCCCCTAGCTCGCTTTTCTCTGTTTTTGAGTAATACCAACTAGCTCCCGCTACGACATTCAAATTATGCTTATTCCAGCTTTTATCAAAAGTCAAGTAGTCCTCATTTGTCCACGACATCGTATTTCGATGTGCTTTCTCCGCTTTACCCTTTTGAGTATCTCCATAGCCGAATAAGGTACTCGGGTTATAAGATGAATTGATATAAGAACCATCTTGACGGCTGAAGCTAGTCGTTAACTTTAGCCAAGAGGTAATTTTAAACGTACCGATCACATTAGCCAACGTGTACTGATTCTTATCGATATTCTTACGCTCCTTTAAAATCCTCACGGGGTTCTCCGTATCTTCCGCACCGGGATAATCCCCCTTACGGGAATAGGTACCATCCTCATATTGGATAGGAAGGAACGGCAATGCTTCCAATGTATACCGAGAGATCGCATTCTCCGAGTTTCGGGCATTACTAGATCCTACATTCAACATGGCCTGTAAATGGAACCATTCTTTCAAATCCCATCCGACATTGATAAACGCGTTCAACTGACGTTTATAGGTCTCCAACATTATACCTTGATTATCTTTGTAACTTACATTCGCCACAGCGGTCAGCTTATCGCTTCCTCCGGAGAAACTAAGTGAATGCTGATGAGAAAAAGCCGTACGGGTTACGGCATCCTGCCAGTCCGTATCATATTTCGGAGTCCCGTCCGGATTGAACAGGTCATTCTTACGTGTAAACATATTGCTCGGATCCAGATGGGGAGCGATACGTCCCGGTTGAGCCTCATAAGCACGCTTGAATACATCCAAAGCCTCCTCCGCATTCAAGACATCGACCTTACGAGCTAACGTTCCTGCAGACAGAACTGTATTATACGAGATGTTCGTCGTATTTTTCTTACCTTCCTTCGTGGTTATCACCACAACACCATTCGCACCTCTCGCACCATAAATAGAAGAGGAAGTAGCGTCTTTCAAGATATCGATAGACTGGACAATATTCGGATCAATCTGGTCCGGATCCACGCCAACCACACCATCGACCACATATAGCGGTGTATTGGAAGAATTCAAAGAACCAATACCACGGATCTTTATCGCAGGGCTACCACCCGGCGCACCAGAATTTAAGGCGATATTAACACCAGCCACCTTTCCGGCCAATCCTTGGAATACGTTTGTGGCATTAGGACGTTCCAGTAACTTCTCCGAGTCTACGGAACCCACTGATGTTGACAAGTTTCGTTTCAACATCGTACCATATCCAACGACAACGACCTCTTCAAGCGCTTTATAATCCTCGGCCAACTTCACGTTAAACAATGTACGATTCCCGACCTCGATCTCTTGCTCCGCATAGCCGATATAGGAAAATGACAGGATATCGTTATTAGCCGCATCCAAGCTAAACTTTCCATCCAGATCCGTAACGGTACCGACCGTCGTACCCTTAATCACGACATTGGCCCCGATAACCGGTATGCCATCCGGATCCGTAACGATACCGGAGATCTTTTTCTTTTGTTGCTGTACGGCGTCTTTCTTCAAGATCGTGATGTGCTTACCTGATATACGGTAGGTCAAGTTCGTGTTTTTCAACAACTCATTCAACACGTCGGTAACTTGGCGATTCTTCACCTGTATATCCACTTGCTTACTATTATCGATATCCTCGCTCTTATAGAAAAACATGAACTCGGTCTGTTTCTCAATCTCCGAGACGACATCATAGAACGTCCCGCTCTTTACTTCTACTGTAACTTGAGCTTTTTGCGCATAGGTATCCGCCGAGACATGCAATATACCCAGTATTAAAAAAAGCAATGTGATCTTCATGATTGATTTAAATTTTTTAGGTAATAGATCATCACTATTCCAAACTTTTTCCATAAATTTGTAAATGTTTTTTTATTAAGGACTTACCTCAATCGCACGGTTTCAGCGGACTGGCGAGAAAGGTGATTCATAAATTAAGAACGAATAAGGATCGGGGGTGAGTGGTGTCAGTCCCGATTCTTTTTTTGTGATCAAGTATTTGTCATAGGCAATTCCAATGTTTAAGGTTATACATCTATTATTTTGTTATTTGCTTCTCGCCGATATCAGAATATCTTTTCCGTCTTTCATGAAAGTGAATTGTTTCTCCGAGTTAATAATATCCAACACCTCTTGTATACCTTGATCCAAAGAGAAGGTTCCCGTGTAGCGGATGTTCCGCAGACTGTCATGCGCCAAGCGGATATTTACCCCATAGTAATTCTCCAGACGTTTTACGATAGAGACTAAGGTCTCATCCTTGAAACGATATTTCCCTCCTACCCAAGCGTTCGAGATCGAGGCATCTGTCTCTGACAAGAAAATAGAGCCGGTCCGGTTATCCGACCGGGCTTGTTGATTCGGCTTTAACTTCATGCTACTCATTTTCCGTCCTTGAGCGTCAAAAGATTCCAACAGGATACTACCACTTAATAAGGTGGTGACGCTAAAGCGATCATCGTTGAAAGCCTGTATATTGAATGAGGTTCCGAGTACCGTGATTTGTTGGTTCTTTAGTTTTACGATGAAAGGTTTCGAATGATTCTTCGCAACCTCGAAATAGGCCTCACCCTCCAGATGAACCACACGCTCATCTCCATTAAAAGAGGTGGGGTATTTAAAACGGGTGGAGGCATTGAGTATGATCTTACTGCCGTCGGATAGCAATAGCGTGTTCGCACGTCCGCCTTTTTCCACTACGATCTCGTTATATTCCGTATCGCCGGCATATAAACGATTGCTTATCCATTGATTCATACCCACACCTACTCCCATAGCGATTACGATAATCGCCGCATATCTCAAGAATGAAAGCCAGAACTGTTTGCCAAGGACCTTGGATTTCACAGATACGCCAGAGATCGCATCCAGCTTTCCAGCCATTCGCTCCCAACTACGCTCCACGGAATAGTGGTTCAAGAACGCCACTTCTTTCCGAGTGTCAAAAAGCCCCTTAAGCTCAAAGAAGTGGGCTTTATTAGCGTCACTCTCATGAATCCAAGCATCCAACACCCGAAGTTCATCCTCTTGAATCTCGTTCTGCAAATAGCGTATGATCAGTTCTTCTATCGAATTATTAGATTCCATTTTCTGTTTCATTTATAATATATACGACCGGTTCCCTCTTTTTACTTACGTATTCTACCGTATTTTCATCTAAAAAATAAAACCAGTGCCAGAAGCGCCAACACATTCCGTATGATCTTCAATCCTTTATAGAGTTGCGCCTCTACCGTACGTTGAGAGATATTTAGCATTCCTGCGATCTCCACTGATTTCTTCCCGTCCACATAAGCTAACGTAAAAACCTCTCGGCATCTGTCCGGTAACTTGGCTATTTCCCGGTAAACGGAGTCCAGACGCTCTTTCTCCAGCTCCGCCGCATCCGACTGATTATAATAACCTATCTCCTCTATCTTTAGTCTACGAGCAACCTCATCCGCATAAGTCATTTCTATTGATTTATGCTTTAGGTAATCGAGGCAAGCATTTTGAACGGAACGGAATAGGTATGTCTTCAAGCCTTCTTCCACGGAATAAATCTCTTTCTTTTGCCAGATCTTGATGAATATATCATGCACTAAATCTTCCGCCGTATCGCTATCCACATATTTCGAGGCATAAAAGATCAGTCTGGGGGCATTCTCCAGATATAATAATTTAAATTTATCTAACTCATGGTTCTTAATAATATAGTCTTTCATGCTCAATGTGGACATTTCTTGTATTATATTAGACAATTCAAGGCTTCTCCTTTATCTATATACGATCATAGAAACAGATCTACTTACGCCCACACGAAAAAAATAACACAAAAACAAAAAGCCCTATCCGAACTTAATCAGATAGGGCTTTCAGATTATTCTATCGCTAGATATTATCTCAACGGGATATATTGTACAAACGCCTCGATCGCCTCATAAGAAGCCAAACCTAATTGACGATACAACTCCGCGGTAGCACGGTTGCGATCTTCGGCACGCTGCCAGAACAAACGCTCGTCGTCACCCAGATACGGAGCGCTCTCGGCCTGCGATTGATGCTTCAAGATAGCGTTACGTTTGAAGCGCAACTCCTCCGGACTGATAGGTACGGCCATCTCGATATGGTCCATTTCCCATTCTGCCCACGCGCCGCGATACATCCATACACGGCAGTTCTTCATCCATTCCTCGTCTTTCACCTCGTCGATAGCGGCCAGTACGGCATCCAGACAAACCTTGTGAGTTCCGTGCGGGTCAGCCAAGTCACCGGCGACAAACATTTGATCCGGCTTGATCTCGAGCAACAGCGCCTTTACGATATCCTTGTCGGCCTCACTCAAATCATTCTTTTTCACTAATCCGGTCTCGTAGAACGGAAGATCCAAGAAATGAACATGATCGTCCTTCACGCCCGAGTAGCGGCAACCGTGACGGGCTTCCTCACGACGGATCGTTCCTTTCATAAAGAGGACATCCTTTCTCTCCGGCTCGCCGTTCTCCACCTTCTCGTAACGCAGGTAGTTGATGATCTCGTTCGCTTTATCCTTCACGGCCGAGTCGGGAGAGTATTTCTCACATACATCACGCAAATACTCGCAATAACGGATTACCTCCTCGTCGCCTACGGCAATATTACCGGAAGTCTCGTAAGCCACATGCACATCATGATGTTGGTCGCACAAACGGCGCAAGGTACCGCCCATGGAGATCACGTCATCATCCGGGTGCGGACTGAATACGATCACTTTCTTCGGATACGGGTTAGCACGCTCCGGACGATTGGAATCGTCGGCGTTCGGTTTACCACCCGGCCATCCGGTAATCGTATGCTGGATATCATTGAATATCTTGATATTTACATTATACGCCGAACCATACAGGGCTAACAACTCACCCAATCCGTGCTCGCTATAATCCTTGTTTGTCAATTTCAAGATCGGTTTGTCCGTCAACTGACACAACCAAACGATCGCACGGCGGATCAACTTATTATCCCACTCGCAGCTAGTCACCAACCAAGGATGACTGATACGAGTCAAGTCGTAAGCGGCTGAAAGATCGATCACGACCTTGGCGTTCGGATGATTCTGCAAATAGCTGGAAGGAACGGCATCGCTAACCTTGCCTTCAACGGTCTTAGCGACAATGCTAGCCTTATCCTCGCCCCAAGCCATCAAGATCACGCTGCGGGCGTTCATCATCGTAGAGATACCCATCGTGATGATACCTGCCGGGACATTCTCCTGCGAAGGGAACGTACGGGCAGCCTCCTTGCGGGAAGCGCCTTCCAACAAGACCATACGGGTACGCGAGCTGATCGTCGTTCCACCCACGTTGAACATGATATTGCTGGAGTTACCGATACCTAGCAACATGCAATCGATACCTCCCACGGATTGGATCGTCTCCTCATACTGGCGACAGAAATCTAGGATAGCGTCTTTCGGCATGCTTCCGTCCGGGCAATAGATATTCGCAGGATCGATATCGACCTGATCGAATAACTCCTCTTTTAGGCGAGCCAGATTTCCGGCGCTGGGATTAGCCAATGGATAGAACTCATATTCCACGAAAGCAATCACGTTGCGGAAACTTAAATTCTCCTCTTTATGCATACGGATCAACTCCTTGTAAACGCTTAGCGGAGAACGTCCGCCGGGTAAAGCGATCACGAAGGGCTTACCAATATCTTGTTTTTTACGGATTTGTGTTGCTATCTCTTTAGCGATAGCGAAAGAACCTTCCTCGGCCGATTCGTAAATGTTTGTCGGAATCTTTTCCAAACGAGTTAAAACTGAATGCTCGAAAGCATTTTCCGGGCGATAATACCGCAACGGTATACGCGTCAGAGTAATTTGAGAACTAAGGTTCGTTTTCATGTTTAATTATTGATTTAGTATTACAATCTTACTTGAATCACAAATATATGAAATAAGTACTGATTTCGCCATACGTTGATAGAACAAATTTATTAGCCGAAAGGTTTGATCTATATCGCCTAAAAATAAAAAAGAACCGTCCCGGCCAGCCAAGACAGTCCCTTCCTTATATTATTAACGAGCTTAGACCAATGTATTTGTCTCCGGAACTAAGTTTCCCATGCTCCATACCGCACGCACATTCAACTTACGATCCAAGATCACGATATCCGCGTCCTTCCCTCTTTGCAAGGTTCCGGTGCGATCGCTTACCCCCATCAGGCGGGCCGGAGTCTCGGAAGCCATACGGACAGCGTCGGCCAAAGGAATATCGGCCTTCTGCACCATCGTACGTACCAGTACGTCCATCGTGGCGATACTTCCCACCAATGAGGAATGATCCGCCAACTTGCATACGCCATCCTCAATGATAATGCGGGGATCGGATAACGGCTTACCCTCGTTGGCTGCGCAAGAAAGAGCATCCGTAACCAAGCAAGTACGTTCCACTCCTTTCAGCTTATAGACCAATCGGAGAATCGTAGAGGGTAAATGACGCCCGTCAGCGATCACCTCTACCGTCATATCGTCCATCAAGAAAACACTTTCCACCGTTCCCTCGTACTTATATTCACGACGCTTATGGAAACCGGGCATAGCGTTATAGAAATGAGCCGCATGCGTGAAACCGGCATTGTAAGCGGTCTTAATATCATCAAACTCCGCTTCCGTATGCGAGATAGCGGATAGGATTCCCCTCGACTTCAAGTATTGGGCGAACTCAAGCGCACCCGGTATCTCCGGGCTGGAATCCCAACGCTTGATGCAATCCGTACGTTCCAATATCTCTTTATACTCTTTCGGGTCGGCGGGATTCTCCTTATCGATAAATAAACTCGCCGCCATCTTCGGATTCAAATACGGTCCCTCAATGTGCAATCCTAAGATAGGACCGTCTTTTTTCCTCATCATCTCCTCGCATACAGTTACCGCCTTATCGATCACCCCGATTTCTGGAGCCAACACGGTAGGGAATATCGTCGTGGCCCCATGTTTCTGATGAGCAGCTACCGCACCGTGGAAAGCCTCTTCCGTACATTCGGAGAAGTCGAAGCCCCCACCGCCATGGATATTCATCGCCACGAAACCGGGGACGATAGACATTCCTTTCGCGTCCACCACCTTGGCGCCAATCACCGCTAAATCGCTATTTGTAACCTCTAAGATCTTCCCGTCGCTAATCAATACGGAACCATCCTTCATCCATCCTTGCGGCGTAAGGATATGGCCATTTATAATTTGTGTCAACATAATCGTTCTTGTTTAGAATAGTTTATTCGTACCTTCAACCAACTTACCCATCGCCCAAACCGCACGGACATTCAAGTCACGGTCCAACAAGACGATATCGGCGTCTTTGCCCCGCTGCAAGGTTCCCTTGCGATCGGATACGCCCATGATACGGGCGGGAGTCTCCGAGGCCATACGCACGGCATCCTCCAAGGGAATCTCGGCCTTTTGCACCATCGTACGGATCAAGCGGTCCATCGTGGCGACACTACCCGCCAAGGCCGAGCGGTCGGCCAACTTACACACGCCATCCTCGATGATGACACGGGGATCGAAAGCGACTTGGCTATCACTGGCGGCGCAAGCCAAGGCATCCGTGATCAGACAAGTGCGTTCCACACCTTTTATCTTATAGACCAGACGAAGGATCGTAGGCGGCACATGGATACCATCCGCAACGACCTCGACGGTCATATCATCGAGCAAATAGATACTTTCCACCGTTCCCTCATACTTATACTCGCGGCGTTTATGGAAACCCGGCATGGCGTTATAGAAATGGGTGGCGTGGGTATAACCTACCTCATAAGCGGTCAAGATATCCTCAAACTCGGCTTGGGTATGCCCTACCGAGGCGAGTACGCCTTTCGAGGTGATATATTTACCGAACTGCATCGCTCCCGGAAGTTCCGGAGCGGCGTCCCAGCGCTTGATGCAATGCGTTTCCTCCAACAGAGGGATATATTCCTCGGGATCGGGATTCTTGATATTCTCAGGGATTTGTCCACCAGCCATTTTCATATTGAAATAATGTCCTTCTAAGTGAAGCCCCAGAACCGGACTATCTTTCTCAGCCATCAGTTTCTCGGTGGTCTCGGCGGCGGCACGGATCATCGGGATGGTAGAAGAGGATAAGGTGGGGAAGATACTGGTCGTACCGTGTTTCATGTGCGTGGCTACCGCCGCACGGAAAGCTTCCTCGGTACCTTCCATAAAATCACGGCCTCCACCTCCGTGCACGTGAATTTCCACGCCACCGGGGACGATATACATACCTTTGGCGTCTATCAAGGTTGCCCCTACTACCGCTAAGTCGCAGTTTGTCACTTCTAAAATCTTACTGTCGCTTATCAGTACCGAGCCGTCTTTCAGCCAGCCTTGCGGGGTAAGAATCTTTCCATTAATGATCTGTGTTAACATGATATGTGCTTTAAGCTTTCGCGTTTTTTTGGATAGCAAAGTTAAGGACTTTCTTTTTAAAACGAGTAAGCTATTAAAGGTTATTTTCAAGGAATAATCAAAATGACACTTTGTAATCCGAACCTCCGGAGAACCGAATATTCCGGGCCTAAGTACTGCTCGCCTCCAAATCCGAAAGAAAATTTCAGCAAACAACTAATAGCCAACTCTATACCCAAAAATAGCCTTTTATTCTAGCGAAATCAATTCATCCTAATTCATATCAAAAGGAAAGATTGGTATCATTTATAGGGTTACAATAGGGTTCTAGCAGGGTAAGAATGCCTATTCACAAGTAGTCATAACCCTATTCTTGAGTAGTCACGATGCCCAACGGCGGCATACGCATCGGCCGATGGCAGTACTGGCGTAGTCCAACGCAGCCTATCACGCATGAGAAAAGGGATATTCTCCCCTTTAAAAGCCAGCTCTCGTACTCTCCCTTCCGCTATTTTGCGTCATCAATAACAAGCGCTTGTCACGAAAACAGGAGTATTTGGATCAAAAAGATCAGATAAGCAGCCTTTCACTGACTAGCAGCCTTTTCATGAATCCTGCGTATTCAGCTCTTCCAACTCCATTGTCCGTTCGGTCCATAGATCCATCGCATCGGAAAGTTCTTTTTTTAGGGCAGAATATTCACCGTAGAGAGAAGCGTCGGAGGCACCTTCCGGCGTAGCCAGCTTCGCCTCGATAACGGCAATGCCATTCTCAAGCTCCGAGATACGGGCCTCGGCCTCGGCAACTACTTTCTCCGCTTTCTTAATCGCTTTACTCAGTTCCTTCCTTGCCTCATAGGAGAGCTTGTTTTGAGATACCTGAGCCTCACCGGTACCGGATGTGGAAGTGCTCGTCCCGGTAGAACGTTCCAATTCACGCAAGCTATCCATTTTCTTATGCTCCAAGAAATTATAGATGCCGCCTAAGTGCTCGACGACTTTCTGGTTACCGAACTCATAGACCTTATCGACTAGGCCATCCAAGAACTCACGGTCGTGGGAAACCAGAATCACCGTGCCGTCGAACTCCCTCAAGGCGTCTTTCAGCACGTCTTTCGAACGCATATCCAAGTGGTTCGTCGGCTCATCGAGAATTAGCAGGTTGACCGGCTCCAATAACAAGCGGATCATCGCCAAACGGGTACGCTCGCCACCCGACAGGACTTTCACCTTCTTATCGGAAGCCTCGCCGCCAAACATGAAAGCGCCTAGGATATCCCGTATCTTCAAGCGGATATCTCCTTGGGCTACGTAATCGATCGTATCAAAAACGGTAAGATTCTCGTTCAATAGCTGCGCTTGGTTCTGGGCGAAGTAACCGATCTTCACGTTATGACCTAATTGGAGCTTTCCGGTGAAATCGGCAATCTCTCCCATGATACATTTCACCAAGGTAGATTTACCCTCGCCGTTCTTTCCGACGAAAGCTACTTTATCGCCCCGATTGATCGTCAAGGTCACATGGTCGAAGATCAGATGATCGCCATAACGCTTCGCCACCTCCTCACAGATCACCGGATAGGAACCGGAACGGGGAGCGGGCGGGAATTTCAGCCGCAGCATGGCTGTATCCACATCGTCTACCTCGATACGTTCCACCTTCTCCAATTGCTTGATGCGGGATTGTACCTGTACGGACTTCGTGGCTTTATAACGAAAACGCTCGATAAACGCCTCGGTATCGGCCAATTTCTTTTGTTGGTTCTCATAAGCGCGCTGCTGCTGCTCACGGCGTTCTTGGCGAAGTACGACGTACTCCGAATATTTCACTTTATAATCGTAGACCTTGCCTAATTCGATCTCCAAGGTGCGGAAAGTCGTATTATCAATAAAGGCACGGTCGTGCGAGACTAAGATCACGGCGTTGGCACGGGTAGCGATAAAGTTCTCCAGCCATTGGATGGATTCTATATCCAGATGATTCGTCGGCTCGTCCAGCAACAACACGTCCGGTTGCCGGAGTAAGAGCTTTGCCAGCTCGATACGCATACGCCAGCCTCCGCTGAACTCAGACGTCGGGCGGTCGAAATCGCTACGGCTAAAGCCTAATCCGACCAATGTACGCTCCAACTCCGCATGGTAGTTGTTTCCTCCCATCATCTGGAAATGCTCGGATAGGTACGTGACACGATCGATCAGCTTTTGATAGCTCTCGGAGTCATAATCCGTACGCTCCGCCAATTGGGTATTCAAGCGGTTGATCTCCTCCTCCATCTCATGGATATGCTCGAAAGCGCATTCCGCCTCCTCCCGCACCGTACGGGTATCAACTAATTGCATGTGCTGGGGCAAATACCCGATAGTAACATCTTTCGGTACGCTAACAGTTCCGGAAGTGGGTGATTGCAAACCGGCGAATATCTTCAACATCGTCGATTTACCCGCACCGTTCTTGCCCACCAAGGCGATACGGTCCTTCTTGTTTACCACAAATGAAATGTCATCAAAAAGCGTAAAACCGCCAAACTCAACTGTTAGTCCTTCAACCGAAATCATACTGTCTCTTTAATTTATGACCGCAAAGATACAACAGTTCAAGGTTTACTCACAAACTTTTCAATTAATATCAGCACATCCTTATGCAACGGAAGGGCGGGATCGGTATAGGTAGCCATTTGCCTCTGCTGGTCCATCGTATCGCAGGTCTTCATCAGATGGTTCATATTTCCAATCAAATGATAATCCGCCGAAGGCTGGGCTTGCTTCAACAGTTCGGCATCTTTTACGGATACTTGCATATCCTTATCCCCTTGTAAAATCAACACCGGCACTTTTAATTTTTTGATGATTTCTTGCGGATTATACGTATACCATGAGATCATATAAGGCTGTACCGACGAACGGAACAAGGATTGTAAGCCGATCGGCACGTCCGGTACGAGCTTCCCTTCCTTCAAGGACGCATTTATCGACTTTACCATGTCCCGGATCACTTCCGGCTGACCCGCCATTTGCTCCTCCACGATCTCATAGGCTGGACGCCCCGCACCTGCCACCGAAATGTATCCTTTCACTTTCGGGTTATCCACCGAAGCCGCCATACCGACTAACGCTCCCTCGCTATGCCCCAACACATAGATTCCGGAAATACGTTTATCCCGGCTCAAATAATCGATCCAGCCTCGTGCGTCCTTGATCCCGTCCTCGAAATGCATGGAATACTCATCCTTTCCCGCTGAGGCGCTGGAGGCGATACCCCGTTTATCATACCGCAAGGAAGCGATACCTTTTCCCGCTAGCCCTTCCGCCAAGTATTTAAGGGAGTTATTCTTACCCGGCAAGGCGGCGGAGTTCCCATCCATATCCGTAGGGCCGGAACCGGGTATAATCAATACCACAGGATAACCGGACTCCTGATTGGGAGTTACCATCTTCCCTTTTAATGCCCCGGTAGACGTATTTAGCACCACCGAACGCTCGTTCAACCGTACAGGCAACTGCGGCAAACAAGACAAGGATACGAGAAGAAAGCAGGCAAAAACTATCAGTTTCTTTTTCATAACGGAATCAATTTATATACTTAAGCACATGAGACATACAATCTCAATATTCGCCAAATGTAACTAAAAAAGGGGAGAACCTCTCGGCCTTCCCCCCCTTTTTATCTAACATCTCATAGGAAACTAATACCCCGGATTCTGTTTCAAGTTTGGATTCTTATCCATGCTTGTTTGAGGAATCGGCAAGTAACGGTTACGAGAAGAGAACTGACGAGTCTCAATAACAGCCGTACCCGTGATTTCCGCACGTTTAGTAGGCTCAGACTCCCCATAATTAATCGTTCCTGTAACACGTAACAAATCACCATTCAGGACTTTCTCGGCAAGCATCTTTCCATCTTCCTGCCAACGGACGATGTCCGCACGACGCAAGCCTTCGCCGGCCAACTCTACCGTACGCTCACGACGGATCAATTCACGAAGTTTCTCCTTCGTCCCATATTTAGCCTTATCCACTTCCCGCATTCCTACACGCTGACGGATCTGATTCAAATAACCATAGATCTCATCAGAAGGACCGCTCAACTCATTCGCAGCCTCCGCATACGTCAATAGGACCTCCGCATAACGGAATACGATCGGACAAGCTCCCGAGCTCCAAACATCTCCATATTGATCCATCGGATCCAAGTATTTCGCCCAAGTCAAAGCACTCTTGGAAGCATTATCTGTATAAGTCGGGAAGTTCTTGTTGACAGTACCATCTTGAAATTTCTCGTCCAAAGTATTCAAGATATCACCTCTCCAGTCACGTCCCGGATATAAAATGGTCATGGCCATACGAGGGTCGCGATTCGCGAACGGATGCTTTGCGTCATAAGTCTTCGACTCTTCTTTCGTCAATCCATCAGACATTTCATACATATCCACCAAATTCTGGGTCGGGACGATAGAAGACCAGCCTTGGTCTACATTATTGTACATTTGCCCGATGGTTCCCAATCCGTCCAACGTCTCAATATTCTGATCCGCTAGGATTATCTCTTTAGAATCCACTCCCGATACCTTAAAAAGATTCGTATAATCCGGATCCAACTCATACTGCTTCAAATCAATGATTGCCTTAGCTGCGTCTTTTGCCTTTTGCCAATCACCATAATACAAAGCCTCACGCATCTTGATAGCTAAAACAGCACCTTTAGCGATATAGCCACGAGCCTCCGGAGCCTCTGCGATCCCTGCTAAGGCCTCGTCTAAATCCTTAGCTATATAATCGCGCACCTCTTGTTCCGTATTGCGTTCCACTTTAGCCTCGTCCGCACTTGAATAAGAACTAATAATAGGTACACCACCATACCACCAATTCATCAAGAAATACTTATAAGCACGGATCGCTTTAGCTTGAGCCACATAATTAGCTTTTACAGCGTCACTAGAAAACGTCACCTTGTCTACATTCTCCAAGAATGTATTCGCCTTACGAATCGACTTGTAATCATAAAGGATCTGCCCAGGATTAGAACTAGACAATGACCCATCCCCCCACGGGCGGAATCCTTCCCAAGGGAAATTATTATAGCCTATATCTGAGCCACAATCCAGATAAAGCAACGTATTTCCATCTAGCAAATCCTTATAACAGCCTACTATGAAGCCCTTCGCATCCGCCTCTGTCTGCCATGTGGTAGAAGGAGCCAACTGATCCTTAGGCACCGTATCCAGAAAATCTGAACACGAAGTAGATAACGCAGCCATACCAGCCGCCAACATATATATTGATAATCGTTTCATAAAATCTTCTATTTAAATGGTCTTAACTAATTAGAATGTCACATTTACGCCAAAAGAATTTGTCATCACTAATGGGTAGCTAGACAAACGGGAACTAACAGTCTCCGGGTCTACGTTCAATGGCATAGAATCTATCGTAAACAAATTCTCCGCAGAATAATAAACACGTACATTCGACAAACCGATAGCGTTCAGCACACTCTTTGGAAGCGTATATCCCAATTGCAATGTCTTCAGACGCAGGTAACTGGTATTAATTACCCAGAAATCAGACATCACGTTAGAAGCCTCACTCGGAGATTTTCTAGACTCCGCTACACGCGGCATACTTGCATTGGTATTTTCCGGTGTCCAGCTATCCAGCCATGCAGTAGAAGGATGTCCGGCACTACCCGAGAACTCACCAAACGCTTCTTTCGTAAACGCACGGCCTACATTAGCCGCACCGGTGAAGTTCAAAGTCAAGTCAAATGCTTTATAGCCTACATTCAAGTTCAAACCAAATGTAACAACTGGATTGATAGTCTTAGACAATACACGGTCATCCGCATCCAGCTTTCCATCTCCATTCGTATCTACATAACGTAAATCACCGGCTTGGAAATCCTGTCCGAACGGGTAGCCGTCTTTTCCTTTATAGGTATCCATCCATTGCTGTGCCTCCGCGTCAGATTGGAAAAAGCCATCAGCCTTATATACATAGTAAGAATCGATTGGCTTTCCAACAAAACGCCACAAATCACCGTCATCAGGATTTGTCATACGGTCTACACCTCCTAAATCCTCGATCTTGTTCTTATTATAGGCCATATTTCCCATCACATTCAATGACCAGTCATTCCACTTATTGTTATAACCTAGCTGTACCTCGACACCTCGGTTACGCATAGAACCCACGTTGTCGAAATAAGGATCCAAGCCAAACTCTGTCGGGACCGGTACCTCCATGATGATATCCGTAGTCTTGCGATCATAGTAATCAAACGTGAAAGTCACATGATTAATAACCGCATCCAAGCCAATACCCCAAGTCGTAGATTTCTCCCATGACAAATCCTCGATACGATAGGCTTTCTGATAATATCCCGTCGTCAAGTTGCCTCCTATAGGATAATTACCATCCAAATTATAAGTCTGCATCCAAGGATAATATTGGTTCTCCCAAGGGTTCGATTTATTCAAGGCGTCTTGATTACCTAACATACCCCAAGAAGCACGAATCTTCAAACTGCTCAACCAATCATGCGTACTTTCCATAAACTCCTCCTCGCTGATACGCCAAGCACCGGAGAAAGAAGGGAAATATCCCCAACGATGTCCCGGAGCAAAACGAGAGGAAGCATCCGCACGGAAGTTTGCCTCTAATAAATATTTTCCCGCAAAATCATAATTAATACGCCCAAAATAGGAAAGCATGGCAAGCTCTCGGCTCAAACCATCATTTGTTTGTGTAGAAGCCCCACCGGCATCCATATCATTCAGGCTATTACTCGGGAAATTATTCCTCTGCATCTGATTCTTGCTAACCTCATACTTCTCCGCATGATAACCTACCATCACTTTCAAGCCATGCTGACCAAAGTTCTTGCTGTAATTCAGCAAAGCATCGAAATTATAACGTTTCCAATTCACGAAACGTTCAACCAAGGAAGTGGTACGAGACGCAGATGCCGGATCATCCGGTATGCTCAGGACTCGCTCCGTATGACGTTGGTCCTCGTTCACGTAGGCACCCGTCACAGTAGCCTTCAGCCCATCAATAATATCATAATCAACAGAAAGTGCCCCCGTAAAATTCTGGTTACAATTATCCACCGTCTGCCCGGAATCCAACCATGCGATAGGGTTACCATCGTTAGTTTGTCCGTATTTGCCATCCTTATCCTTGACAGGGATCATCGGGCTAATAATATTCAATTGACGGATAATCTGGTCGGAAGAACCACCATAATAGCTAGCATTCGGATCCGAGAAGTCATTCTTGATAAAAGACATGTTCATCCGAACAGCCAGTTTCTTCGTCAACTGCATATCCAGATTCGTACGTCCGTTAAACTGTTTACGATCTGAGTTAGGAAGGATACCCGTCTGCCCTAAATATCCGGCCGAAGCCATATACTTCACGTTCTCCGCACCTCCTGTAATACTAACATTGTGCTTATGCAACAAACCTGTCCGATAAGCCTCATCATTCCAGTCCGTATTAGGATGTCCGTAAGGATCAGAGCCATCCTCAAACATCCGGATGTCCTCGTCACTATAACGTCCCGGCTCGAAACGATTCCACAAACGTGCGTAATCGGCTGAGCTGACACGATCAATCATGGAAGTAGCTTTCGAGGCACCCACATATCCGTTATAAGAAATACGAGGAGCACCCGTCTTACCACGTTTTGTCGTGATCAAGATAACACCATTAGAAGCCTTCGAACCGTAAATAGCGGCGGAAGAAGCGTCTTTCAATACAGAAATACTCTCAATATCATTCGGATCGATATCATTCATGGAGCCACTCTCGATACCATCGATCAAGATATATGGGCTGGCAGAGTTCAAAGTACCGACACCACGGATACGGATCGTACTACCATCCTGTCCCGGACGGCCTTGACCCGAGGTAACGGTTACACCCGGCATCATACCTTGAAGACCGGAAGACACGTTGGAGATAGGACGGCTTGTCAACTCCTTGCTATCCAATTGGGCTACCGCTCCCGACAAGTTCGCCTTCTGTTGCGTACCATAACCGACAACGATCACCTCATCTAATTTCTGGGTATCTTCCTGCAAGGACACATTGATGGAAGGCTCTCCATTATATTTGAATTCTTGAGTTAGATAACCGATAAAGGATACTTGGATCACATCCCCTTTCTTCACATCCAACACGAAATTACCATTCATGTCGGTTACAGTACCATTCGTAGTACCTTTTACAACTATTGACGCTCCAGCCACAGGGCCAAAACTGTCACTAACCGTTCCCTTCAAACTACCTTCTTGCTGGGAAATACCTACCCTCGGAGTTATCGCCGCACGATCAGAAGCATGAACCACACCCCCGGAACAAAACGCTGCAGACAATAGAACAAAACTGACAGGTCTTACAATTTTCAACATAAGAATCGTTTTTTGTTTATTAAATAGCTGTTACTATTATAAGACTTAAGGCATACTATTTTAGATCTCGTTTCTTATAATATTCACTCTTCTAAATCATTAAATGTATAATTATAAATCCTCGGTTAACTACCATGAAAGCGCTTCTTCATCGTTCTGGCGGAACTTATAATCATTAGACGCAGCAAATATAGCACTATTTTTAATTATAAAACAAAAAAGACTAATTTTTCGCATACGAATCTAAAACAACACCACCTAGTTATTAAAATATTTAACAAACAATCTTTCCAACCATAATCTTTTTTAGTATGGAGCTATGGACATCAAAGAGGTATATGGTTTGAAATTCAAACATGAAGTTAGTGTATATTAGTAATAAACGGAGTTCCGCCAGAACTATAGTATTTACTTCTACTATGCAAATATAATATAAAACAACATGAAATCAATAAGAATACAGTTAATAAAAGCTAAATATAAAGGAAAGAAGATTGCTACTTTTCTACCGAAGTTCTACCAAAATAATAGGTCGAACATTTGCGGTCTACGACCGATGAGAAAAACGTTATTACTTTCAAAAGTTTGGTTTTGGTTAAATCTAAAAGAGGCGAACGGTAGTGTAAGAGACATACGTAGTACCATTTTCGAACCGAATCAGTATTTTCATGATAGGACGATCATTCAAGAGAATATCCAAACCTTGATACTGCCACAAGTAAATTGAAGGAAGATTGACAAGAAATTCAAATATCTCGCATAGATCATGAAAGGGAATAGGACACGATTTAATACGATATTCCATACGCTTAAAATAGAATCCTGTCACTTTTCGTATACTAGGACAAGAAAGGAGGACAGCCGAGAATAAAGATTAATCGGCTGCCCTTCGGGAAAGTGACTAAGGTTTCACTTAGATTTACGATTTAAATAACGTATCAAGGCTATTATAAGCCAGCATAAGAGAACAAGAGGAACTAAAACAAACAAAGAGAATAATACAAATAAATAAGGCATCATAACAAAATAGATTAAATAATGCACAAATAAACAAAATATTATTCATATTCATACATATAATCCTTACCGGAAAAAGCAGCACGGCCAATATCATAAAGATGAAATAAACCATTAAAAGCAGGAGTAAAACGACCGGAAGAACCAAAAGGATGAACATCAAAAATAGCCTTGCGCATTTCAGCAATCAACTTATTCTTCTGAAACTTATAGGTATCAGCGAAATATTGTTGTTGCTGAACGGCACCATTATTAGCTATAGAAGTAGCATCCGTTTGCGCACCGATCAAACCACGTTGAGCTATAGTATTAACAATTTTTTCAACTTCATGATCAACCTGTTTCTTAGTTAAATCACGTTGAGCGTACTTAACTGCGATATTAGCGGTTTGCTCAGCAAGAGAATTACGAAGCTGTTGAGGAAGCACCTTAAGCGTCTCAGACTTCATAAGATTGTCTACAGCGGCACCGCGAGCGAGAATAGCGTTATAGGTAGTCTCGCCTTTAACCTTATCCGTCTGAGCACGAATAAGGTCTTTTTGAACACCTGTCATAATAGTCTCTAAAGCAGTCTTAGCGGCTTGAGACTTCGTATTCTGCATCTTATTAGCGATCTCAGCGATCATTGAGGCAGCCTTATACTTACCTTCAATACGGATATTATTTTCCTCAGCGCTTATCTTACCTTGTTGAGCTTTTTGGAGGCGAATCTGATTATAAGCATCAATAGCCTGTCCTACACCTTGAGCCAAGCCGGAGTAATCAGCGGCATAAGGAGAGGCGGTAGGAATATTAACACCTTGTCCAGCGGGAGCGGAGCCGGAAGGAGCAGAATTAGATGTAGCGATACCAGCGTTACCACCAGACATCATAAGGTAGGGATTCAGTCCAGCGGCCTCAAGACGTTCACGTTGAGCGGAGGCGGAATTGTATTCCTTAGTATCCTCATACATCTGCCATTGATTCTCCTTAGCATCATTATAGAAAGACCATTGATCGCCTAACTGCTGCTGATACATTTCCTTATTATAATTCATCTGCTTTTGCAACATCTTCTCATTGAACTCATTATTCATCTGAGCGATCTGCTTATTAGCGTTATTAGTCATAACGGTAGCGGCGGTATTAGCACCGGCGGCAATACCAGCGCCAGCAAGCCCTGTCAAACCTTGTATAACACCCATAATATAAAATATTAAATAAATTAAACTTGATAAAGAAAAGGGCGGTATTAACCGCCCTATCAGAAGTAACATATAAACTTATTCCGCAGAAGCCGGAGCAGGATCACCAGCAGGAGCAGGATCACCAGCAGGATCAACATACGGAGCCACGGAAGCCAACTCAAGACCAACCGAATCAACAAGATATTGACTATAAGACATCAATTCGGAAGGAGTCTGAATATAACGAGACTTAACAATAGAACACAACTGATCATCAGAAAGTTTCGCACGCAAATCGGCGAACCGAGAGTCCTGAACAGAAAAAGAATCAAAATGTTGGAGCAAAGCCTCACGAGACATCTTATCCAAACGTTGCTGATTAAACAGCATAGTAATATCAGTAGTAAAAGTAACCGACTCACAATCCGAATAGGGAGATTTATTCTTAACGAACAAAAACTCATCAATTGCGGAAGGTTGATAAAACTCACTCTTACTCAAGTCTACAACGCCCTTCTCAAGAGCATTATAGACATGCGGTGTTAAACGTCTTTTAGCAAACATAACATAATCAATTAATAAGGTAAACCATCTACATCAAGATTACGAACCGCTTTCACATCAAAGAAAGCACTACATAAGAACTGATCAGTGTCAACACTTGAATCAGCTTGCACGGCAAATATCGGATCAACCGAGTTCGGATTAACCTTAAAAGCCGAGTAATTCACATAAACGTCGGAATAAGGAGGCTCTGGTTTAGTAGTACCGGAACCAATCTGATCAATGAGAGAAGCATTGTTATAGGACATCACCCAAGAGTTCAAAGAACGTTTAAAAGCGCCAACAGAAGAGTCAAAAGCCGTCTTATATTCAATATAACGGGGAGCGTAACCAAGCTTCATATAAGGAGCGGAGGCAACACTACCGGGGGGGTTCGTAGCCCAAACAAGAGGGACAGCCTGCATACCAATACGATCAAATTCCGGAATAGCATAATCAGTAGCATTAACCTTAGTAAAAGTAGGCTCAACAAAATCAGTAGTATAATCCAAGACAGGCAAACAATGATAAATACACATTAATAAACCATACTTACCACGAGAATCAAAGCGAATATTACCACGAGAAACACCGGTACCTTTACCAGCAATATCAGCGGCATTATCAGAGGTAATATTAGTATTAACAACCTCATTGATATCAATATTCGAGTTAACACCGCCAAGATATTGGCAAACCTCAGAAGCGTAATCACCGACAGAGACATTCCAATGTTTCTGAACTTGATCCTTATAATCCTTATTACCAGATTGAGCTATCTCACGCCATTTCAGTAAAAACTCATACTGACGAAGCATCAAAACATCAAGCGAGGAATGAGTATTACCTGCAACAGTACCACTAGTCACAAGACCGGTGAAATAGCCTTCAATAGGATAAACAGTAGAACCACCTCCATATTGCGCAGAGGGAACAACACCGTGGAATAAATCCTTTTGCCAATTACAATACCGGAGATCAAACATATTATAAGAATTAAAAAAATTCACATCAGGAGTTTGACCTACAGGAAGAGCCATCTGCAAAGTATCAACACCGGTCATGTAATCAACATTAAACGTAGAAGGGCTAATTTTTTCCCATTGAGAATCACGAAAAAAGTCGGCATAAATCTTTTGATAAGCCAACAAGCCAAACACGTTAAGATTTAAATTACTCATAAGAGGATTCTTAGACCAAGTATTTTTCTCAGTATCAGATCCAACATAATCAAAAAAGTTGCCATATCCAAGATATTCCAACAACTTAGCGGAGAGAGGGCCACGCTGATAACCAAAATAATTATTCTTAATAGAAGAAGAAGTAACACCCAAAGAACGCTGTACACTAAAATAATTAGCAATTTGCTCGCAGGTGATATAAGGCATCTCACCTTTCAAAGTAAAAGAGTCTGTTGGAAGCAAAGAATTCGCATGCTGGGGATTATCATACATTTGGGTTAAAAGCGTATCAGCCTTGTTCCAAAGTAGATTGTAAGGAACAAAAAAGAAATCATAATACTCACGCATACGAGCGAAAGCGGCGGTATTAACAGGCTGGGTACGTGTAAACGAGGACAAATCAATATTAAAGACATCACCGGGAAGCACTTCCTTTACCATAACGGGAAGAAGCTCACCAGCCTTAGCGGTAAAATTCCGCTTAAACGAAAGATCGAAGCCATTACGAGAAGGTTTATTACGTAACGACTTTAAATTCATAATGTTACTCATTGAAAAATATTTTATTCTTATCGTTAAGATACTTATGCTTAATCCGGTCCTGCGCAAGCCGTAAGGTATTAGACTCAAACAACTTATAAGCGACCAATTCTTTATAACACTTCATAGAATAATTCAAATTATCATAGAAGTAAGGAACAAAACTATTACCATACTGATCAGAAAGCAAAGGTTCATCACCGACAAAATCAGACTCGTAATATTGGGATTGATTCTCAAAAAACTCAGTCAAACGGAGATATTCCAATTGCTTATAAAAATCCTGTATAAGACGAATCTTGCGATTTATCTCGTAGATAGTCGGATGATCACAGACATAATACAAAAAATGTTTAGAAGTTAATAACTCAATATAAATACGATTAATCCAACGCTGGAAAAGCTCTGAATCAATATCCATATCACAAACGGGATCATAAAAATATGACAATAAGTCATTCATTTTAGAAACCTCAGAAAGAGGAAGATCATAAGTAAGACCCTTAACAGAAGGACCAAAAAGGCGAACACAAGAAGCTATCTCACGCGCGAGTTCCGCAGCTGTCTCACAGTAAGGGAACAATTCTTTCGCCGTAGTATAGACTCTGTAAGAGTAAGAAAGATCACGTGCAGATTTATCAGAGAATCCTTTACACTTGGGGTAGAAATAACGGTAACACGACCGCCACAAACGGAATTCCTTATAAGTTCCATTGAACACGACGCTTCTTTGAATAAACTCCGAAGCGGTAAGCGAGTATACTTTCTCTCGTTCACCTTGCAAAAAACCTTGACCCAATTTTTGAGAATGTAAACAGAACCCACGTGTGGAAGGTAACGTAAAAACTTTGGGTACAGACACAGAGCTATTAACGTAACTCGCAACATACGAAGAGCATTTACCTTTGGAGAGCTGACAATCGACACGACCAAATCTCCATGACGAAAGTACAATCTCTGAACATGCCTGTAGGAGGGTCTCAGAGTTGAAGTATAATAAGACATGATAATGCGGTCTGAAATGGACGGGACCATACTCTCCGACAGCAAAGTAACGCACTTTCTCTTTTGTAATTTTTCCTGCATAATAACGAAATCTTTTAAAAAATAGTTGTAAATCAGACTTTCTCAAATAAGGTACATCACCAAACAAATAAAACTTATCCAACAAACGTTGGCGATCTTCCTCTAACATATCGCAAGCGCCGAGTAACTCACCAGTCTCCTTATCATAAAGATCACAGCCAAAAGGGCGATCGGTAGTGTCAATGAAATTAGAACGAGGTATAAAGCGATTGGCATAAGTAAGGGTGATAAACACGCAATACTTATTAGAAACAGATTCCAAGTCACATTGAAAGGCAAGCCGAGAATTCTTATTCAAGAGGCAAGCCTTACAATGACCACAAGGAACGACGAGAGTATCCTTCGAATAAGGATTAAAAACCTTACGAGGATCAAGACAGCGACAATTTAAAGGCAAGACAGACTCCATCACTTAGACTCATTATCCTTACCACCAAAAACAGCCTTAATAGCAGAAAGCAACGCTTCCGCTACGTAAAGAACTACTTTCCAAACAGGTTTCATAATCAATGAATTAAAAAATTAAATAAATCAGTATTAGAAGAATCCATAATAGAAGAACCAAGATGAGGAGCTTCAACAGGAACAACAGAAAACGACAAAATAGGCGTAGAGTCATAATAATGAAGAATCTTACGAACAAGGTAAGAGACTGTGTCAGAGTAAGAAAGAAACTCAACATAAAATGACTCAGTTTCTACCGAATCAAAATTAATTTTTAGACCGAATAATTTAGCTTCCATAAAATCAATAGTTTATATATTAATAATGTTACATAAACCATCGTTCGCCGCAGACTATGTCATTCAACTTCTATTACAAATTCTTACAATTAAGATAGCTCCTTATGAAAAAATTTTATTTTATTACGCTTAGTTTTTGAAAAAACTTATTGTACCTTTGCCCTAATCACTCAATAAAGGTATAACCATGACAACTAAGTTCTTGCTCTCGTCCGATGACAATACTCGCAGTGGCCTTCTGAAAAAGAAGATCATACATTATTATATGGCCAATGGAGACGCTACTATAGCGGAGGTATGTAAAGAAATGAATCTCAGTATCCCCACCGTCACTAAGCTAATTAGCGAATTACAAGAGGACGGTTATATACTCGACTTTGGAAAACAAGAGACTAGCGGAGGGCGTAAACCTAGTATTTACGGGCTCAATCCCGTATCCGGCTATTTTGTGGGCGTAGATATACTGAAAGATCAACTGAATCTAGCCATATTAGATTTTAAAGGAGATAAGATCCGCATTGAGCAGAATATCCCTTATACACTCGAAAACACACCAGCCGCTTTAGACCATCTTTGCGAATGTATCAATGAATTTATAAACTCGTTGCCGATCCCAAGGGAAAAGATATTAAGCATTGGCATTAATATATCCGGACGGGTAAATCCTTTCGCCGGATATAGCTATAGCATTTTTTACTTTGAGGAGAAGCCCTTGTCTCAAATCCTTGAGGAAAAACTACATATAAAGATCTATATAGAGAATGACACCCGTTCCATGGCTTACGGCGAATATCTTCAAGGAGTCGTAAAAGGAGAAAAAAATATCCTATTCATCAATATATCTTGGGGATTAGGTATCGGTATCATCATAGACGGCAAGGTTTATTTCGGGAAATCAGGCTTCTCCGGAGAATTTGGGCACTTCAGCTTCTTCGAGAATGAGATTCTTTGCCATTGCGGTAAAAAAGGATGCCTCGAGACTGGAGCTTCCGGTTCTGCCCTATACCGTACCCTCCTTGAGCGGTATAAAGAGGGTAGCAACACCATATTGGCCAGTAAAATCGATGCCGGGGAATACATCGGGCTCTCTGACTTGATCGACGCTATTCAGAAAGAGGATATGCTATCTATTGAGATACTGGAGGAGATCGGTTTTAATCTAGGTAAAGGAATAGCCGGATTGATGAACATTTTCAATCCGGAACTGGTCGTACTGGGCGGCCCCTTGTCGCAGACGGGAGAATATTTAAGCCTACCTATTAAAAGTGCCGTCAGGAAGTACTCTTTGAACTTGGTAACCCGTGATACTCAGATCAAAGTATCCAAATTAGGTGAAAGAGCGGGTATATTAGGAGCCTGCCTGCTATCTCGATCTAAAATTCTAGGTATGATTTAATATGTATTTCAAAGGAATTAAATAAAAAATAAATAATTATTTCATTTTCTCGATAAAACACTACTATATTATTAAATTATTTTATTTATATTTGCATCATAATTAAAATTAGAGGTTAAAACTCATAAAAATAACGCAGGTATGGATAAAATTAAAGGACTGATCGATGCTCCCTTCACTCCGTTCCATGAGAACGGGGAAGTTAATTACGAGCCAATTGAAGCTTATGCGAAACTTCTTGTGAAAAACGGACTGAAAGGCGTGTTCATCAATGGTTCTTCCGGAGAAGGTTATATGCTGACAGAGGAAGAACGCATGAAATTGGCCGAGAAATGGATGGAAGCAGCTCCGGAAGGCTTTAAGGTAATTGTGCACGTAGGTAGCACATGCGTTAAGTCTAGTCGTAATTTGGCGGAACATGCTCAAAAGATCGGCGCTTGGGGTATTGGCGCTATGGCTACTCCTTTCCCTCGTATCGGTCGAATTGAGGAATTGGTAAAGTACTGCGAGGAGATCGCTTGCGGCGCTCCTGCCTTACCGTTTTACTACTATCATATCCCTGCGTTTAACAACGCTTTCCTCCCTATGCTGGATTTCTTAAAAGCAGTAGACGGGCATATCCCTAATTTCGCCGGTATCAAATATACATACGAGAGCTTATACGAATACAATCAATGTCGTTTATACAAGGATGGTAAATTCGACATGTTGCACGGACAGGATGAAACGATTCTTCCTTGCCTTGCGATGGGTGGAGCGCAAGGAGGTATCGGTGGTACCACAAACTATAACGGAAAAGAATTAACCGGTATCCTAGAGGCTTGGGCAGCCGGTGACTTAGAGACAGCTCGCGAGAGACAAAACTTCTCTCAGGAGGTTATTAACGTTATCTGCAATTACCGTGGTAATATCGTCGGAGGAAAACGCATCATGAAATTGATCGGATTAGATCTCGGCAAGAACCGTACCCCGTTCCGGAATATGACGGACGAAGAAGAGGCCGCAATGAAAGCGGAATTAGAGGCTATCAATTTCTTTGAAAGATGTAATAAATTCTAAGGTATGGCAGCGTTTGACAATTTATCTAATCCATCGGAATATCTAGCTTATTGGGGCAAGACCTATCGGAATGAGCTTCTTTCCAATATTCTTCCTTTTTGGATGAAATACGGACTGGACAAAGAGAACGGCGGTTACTTTACTTGCGTAGACCGGGATGGTACTCTGATGGACTCCACTAAATCCGTTTGGTTCCAAGGACGATTCGCCTTTATCTTGGCATATGCCTATAATCACATTGAGAAGAACGAAGAATGGCTGAGAGCCTGTAAAAACGGTATCGATTTCATCGAGAAACATTGTTTTGATACGGACGGACGTATGTTCTTCGAGGTGACAGCGACAGGCATCCCTGTACGTAAACGCCGTTACGTATTCTCCGAGACTTTTGCGGCGATCGCTATGGCCCACTATGCATTGGCATCAGGCGACAAAGGCTATGCCGAGAAGGCCGTGAACTTATTCAAGCAAGTATTACACTATAAGAATACCCCGGGATTATTGGAGCCTAAATTTCGTGAAGGTCTCGTAGCGAAAGGCCATTCTTTCTGCATGATACTGATCGATACGGCGGCACGCATCCGTGAGGCCATAAACGATCCCATACTTACACAACAAATCGATGATTCCATAGCCGAGTTACGCCGTGATTTCATGCATCCCGAATTCAAGGCTATCTTGGAGACAGTAGGACCCAACGGTGAGTTTATCGACTCTATCGCCGGGCGTACCATCAATCCCGGCCACTCCATCGAGACCGCATGGTTTATCTTGGAAGAGGCCAAATACCGAGGATGGGACCCCCAACTGAAAGAGATGGGTTTACAAATCCTCAACTGGTCTTGGGACTGGGGCTGGGATAAGACGTACGGCGGAATCAACTATTTCAAGGATTGCAAAAACTTCCCTCCCCAAGAGTATTGGCACGACATGAAGTTTTGGTGGCCACAATGCGAGGCGGTTATCGCTACGCTTTACGCCTACCAAGCGACTGGCGACGCCAAATATCTCGAAATGCACAAACTAATAAACGATTACACATTTAATCATCTCCCCGACAAAGAATATGGGGAATGGTATGGCTACCTACACTTCGATGGTAGTGTCTCTCAATCTGCCAAAGGCAATCTATTCAAAGGTCCGTTCCACATTCCTAGAATGCTTCTCAAATGTAGTTTACTCTGCGACGAAATTCTTTCTAAATAACTTTATCTAAAATACTGAAAATTGGTCAATTGACATCAGGAGTCACAACCGTGGCTCCTAATGTTTCTAAGGCTTTGTTTTCCTTTTTATTTTCCTCAATCAAATGAAAAATAAGAAATTATATCCTTGGATCGTAGTCGGTTTACTATGGGTTGTCGCCTTACTGAACTATATGGATCGCCAGATGCTATCAACCATGAAATCAGCTATGATGGTGGATATCGTGGAACTAGAGTCTGCGGCGAACTTCGGACGTTTGATGGCAGTCTTCCTCTGGATCTACGGATTCATGAGCCCTGTAGCCGGTATGGTGGCAGACAGGGTAAACAGGAAGTGGCTAATCGTGGGTAGCTTATTTGTCTGGTCCTTCGTGACTTTGATGATGGGGTATTGCACGGATTTCAATCAGATCTATTACCTACGTGCCTTGATGGGGGTCAGTGAGGCCCTGTATATTCCTGCCGGATTATCGCTTATCACAGATTATCACCAAGAGAAAACACGGTCATTAGCCGTAGGTATCCATATGACAGGTCTATACGTAGGCCAAGCCTTGGGAGGATTCGGAGCTACGGTGGCCAGCGCTTATACGTGGGAAACGACTTTCCATTGGTTTGGTATCATCGGCATCGCTTATAGCGTGGTCTTGATCATCTTCTTACACGATAAGAAAGATCATGTCGAACAAGCCGTAAAACTGGAAAATTATCCGAAAGAGAATCCGATTTCCGGTGCGTTTAAAGGATTAGGGATGTTATTCACGAACATCGCTTTTTGGATCATTCTTCTTTATTTCGCCACGCCGAGCTTACCGGGTTGGGCGACAAAGAACTGGCTCCCTACCCTATTCGCTGAAAATCTCTCGTTGGATATGTCCGAGGCCGGTCCGTTATCTACATTCACGATCGCTATCTCTTCCTTTATAGGGGTAATCGCCGGAGGTATTTTATCCGATAAATGGATCCAGCGGAATGTCCGGGGACGTGTATACACAGGCGCCATTGGTTTGGCATTAACGATACCCTCTCTCCTATTACTAGGATTTGGGCACAACTTCCCGATGATTATCGGCGGTGGTCTTTGCTTCGGTATCGGTTATGGTATATTCGACGCCAATAATATGCCTATCCTTTGCCAATTCATCTCCCCCCGTTATCGGGCTACAGCCTATGGAATTATGAATATGACCGGTGTATTTGCCGGAGCCGCCATCACGGATATACTAGGAAAATCTACCGACGCTGGTAATCTTGGCCATGACTTCGCCATGCTAGCCGGATTGGTACTCATCGCACTTTTAATCCAAGTGATCTTCTTACGTCCGAAAGTCGCTAATATGACCGACGAATGCTAATTAATCTCATCCAATAAACTAAATAAACAACAAAAAAGTAATTCATTATGAAGAAGAATCTACTGCTCTTAATGCTTGCGCTCCTACTTCCGGCATTTATGTACGGACAAGAGCAGACAGTCTCCGGAACAGTGCTGGATACCTACAACATGGGTGTCCCCGGTGCGTCTATCGTTGAAAAAGGCACGACAAATGGAACGATTACCGATTTCGACGGTAATTACACTCTCACCGTATCCAACAAGAACGCCACATTAGTATTTTCTTTCATTGGGTACAAGACACAAGAAGTTCCAGTAGCCGGAAAGGCCAAAGTAGACGTGATCCTACAAGAAAACGCCGAACAGCTAGACGAAGTAGTGGTAACCGGTTACGGTGGCTCACAAAAGAGAGCGACCTTGACAACCTCTATCTCTAAATTGGATAACGCCGTACTGGAAAATGCAGCTATGGCCAATGCCGGACAATCTTTACAAGGTACGGTTTCCGGTTTACGCGTAGTAAACATAAGTGGGCAGCCGGGTAAAGACCCCAATATCGTACTTCGTGGTGGAGCTACCATGACCGGAAAAGACAATGGAGCTTTGGTAGTGGTAGACGGTATCGTTCGTAACTCTTTGGCAGATATCAACCCTTCAGATATCGAGTCCATCCAAGTATTAAAAGATGCTGCCTCAACGGCCATTTATGGAGCACGTGCGAATGGCGGTGTAATCCTTGTCACGACCAAACGGGGAAAAGAAGGCGTAGCTTCCGTTTCCTATAAATTTAAAGGAGGAGCAAACTTCGCCCGTACAGGATATGATTACTTGAACGCAGAGGACTATATCTATTATAATCGCTTAGGATACAAGCGAACCGGACGTTCGGGTATCGATAACCAAATGGGCTATGGAGTTGGTAACGATTTATTCGACATTCGCTATCTAGATGACACGACGAAAGGTCTGTTAAACGAAGGTTGGCAACAAATGACAGATCCCAATGATCCTACAAAGCAACTTTTATTTAAGGATTATTCAGGCCAATTGAAAGATGCAGCTTTCAAAGACCCCTCATTCACGCAAGATCATTATTTGAACATTACAGGCGGTAACGATAAGGGTACTTTCGCTGCTAGTTTAGGTTATTACAAAGAAGATGGTTTGATCAAAGGTACTAGTTACGAACGCTTCTCCGGAACGTTAAACGGTTCCTATAAAATATTCCCGATCTTAACTGTAAACGGCGGGGCGACTTACACTTGGTCTCGTACGCCGGGATTATGGATCGGTCAATACGAGTTCTTCTATCGTACGATGAGCCAACGCCCAACTTGGAACCCCTATATGGAAGATGGATCTCCCGCTTCCGGTTTCGGTACCGGTGATGGTAATCCTCTTTACTACAAGGACAAGCTAACGAATACAAATGGAATCCGTCGTTCAACATACAACATAGGTTTCGATTTGCAAATCATTCCCGAGAAATTAGTATTAAAGGCTAATAGCGCTTTGTATCACGTAGATAATCAAACGGATAAATTTGATAAAGCCTATCAACAACAGAACTCTAGCACACCGAACCTAACGCGCCAGGCTGAAGCGAAATATGTAAAGGAAAATCAACAGCAACATAGTGTGACCTTGACATATTCTGATAGTTTCAAGGACAAGCACAATTTGGAAGCCATGGTCGGCGGTGAGTATTTCAATTGGCATCAATATACGTTAAACGCCAAGACTCAAAATTCACCTTCGGATGATATCCCAACCTTGAACGCAGGAAGTAACCGTACGTATTCATACAGTTACAAACAAGGCTATCGTATCCTTTCCGGCTTCGCTCGTGTAAACTATAACTACAACCTCAAATATCTGTTGTCTGTTGTAGCTCGTTATGATGGTATCTCCAAACTGAGCGACCACCGTTGGGGGTTCTTCCCGGGTGTCTCCGCAGGTTGGAACATCATGGAGGAAGATTTCTTCAAGGACTCCAAATTAGCGGATATTATCTCGAACCTGAAACCACGTGTCAGCTATGGTGTAAACGGTAATGTAAACGGATTAGGCTATTATGACGTATACGGTAGTTACGGACAAAAAGACAAAGACGGAAATATCATAACAAACTACAACAATTCCGTTGGTTTTTACAATGACCAATTGGTTAATAGCGGTTTACGTTGGGAGCAAAGTAAGTCTTTCGAAGTAGGTCTGGATATAGGTTTCTTCAATAACCGCTTAAGCTTTATCTTAGACTATTATAACCGTACGACTTCCGATTTGTTGACTGATCTGGATTTGCCTAATTACACGGGATTCAAAAGTATCAAAACCAACTTAGGAACACTGCGTAACCAAGGTTTTGAGATGGAGGTAAAAGCTAACATCTTAAATAATGTAGGAGGTTTCAGTTGGGACGTAACAGCTAACTTATCTACGGTAGCCAACAAGATCATCAAGCTTCCGGCAAACGGAAACGAGAACAACCGCCAAGGTGGATACCAAGTATGGGATCCGAAAAAAGGCGAAGTCGTTTGGGTTGGCGGAAAACAAGAAGGAGGAAAGCTGGGTGACTTGTTCGCATTCAAGCAAGATCACATTTTCAAAGATTGGGATGACGTAAAAGCAAACGCAAATAATCGTTATGACGCCATTGGTGAATTATATGGTCCAGCGGCATGGGAAGCCCTGAAAGACAAAACCGGAAAACAACAAATCGAGCCGGGTGACGTATGTTGGGCCGATTTGAATGGTGACGGTGTCATCAACAATCTAGACCGTGTGAAGGTAGGCAATATCTTCCCGAACGTAACAGGAGGTTTCTCTACCACCGTTTCTTACAAGGATTTCTCTTTATACGCCCGTTTCGACTACGCATTAGGCCATACATTGTATAACGACTTGGCCGCACGCTCTATCGGACAATACCAAGGTTCATTTAACATCATCGACATGGTTAAACAAAGCTGGTCTGAAGAGAACACGAATACGGATATCCCGAAATTCTACTATGCGGATCAATTGAGCAAAAAGAATATCACCCGCTCCAACAACGGACTTACGGCTGTAGATAACAACAGCTCACGATTCTATGAAAAGGGTGATTACTTGGCACTTCGCGAGATCACATTGACATGGAACTTACCGAAAAGATGGATCAATAAAGCGTTTATGTCAAACGCCTCTGTTTATGTCACCGGACAAAATCTGTGCTACTTTACCGGTTATTCCGGAGTATCACCAGAACCAGCCGTAGATACCTATTATGGTCAAGGCATCGACAATGGTAGATATCCGACTCCTAAGACTGTCCTTATGGGTGTATCTGTAACTTTCTAATTAACGCATAAAAATTAAACATCATATGAAAAAGATATTTATAACCTTTATGGCGGCTGTGTCCTTGTTGACATTCAATCGATGCACCTCGTTGGACATGGAGCCAGTCAGCAGTATTTCCGATGCTAACTATTGGAAATCATCGGACCAATTCAAGGCATTCAATACAGGTCTGCATTCCTTGCTTCGCTTACGTAGCTATAATATATTCGTACTGGGTGAACCACGTGCCGATATTTATGGCGACCAGCCTTTCGGAGGTGAAGCCACTCAAGGCGTAGAACGATATCCGTATAATACGATCAACGCTGAATTTACGGGCATCAGCAATTTTGGAGATTTCTATGAGACAATCAACCAATTAAACCTCATGATCCGTAAGACCAACGAGACTACCTTATTAGATGAAAATGAGAAGAACTACTTCTTAGGTGAAGCATATGGTATGCGTGCGTATATTTATTTCCATCTATTACGTTCATGGGGAGATGTAATTTTGGTAACCGAACCTACTCTAGGTAACGAACTGGATATCTCTCATTTGGAAAAAGCGGCGTCTCCAGCAAGTGAGGTCATGGACCAGATCAAGAAAGACATTGACGCTTCCGTCAATGCTTTCGGTAGTGATTATTCTTACAAATATGGAAAAGGCTACTGGTCTAAATCAGCCACATTGATACTAAAAGGTGAAGTTTATTTATGGAGTGGTCGCCAAATGGGTGGAGGTACAGGAGATTATTCTACCGCCAAGGCTGCTTTGCAAGATCTTCAACAAAACGGCAACCTAAAGCTACAGGATAAGTTTACTGATGTATTCGCCTATGGGAATAAGGAGAATAGCGAGATCATCTTCGCTTTCAAGAGTATCAAAGATGAATTCACCATGTGGAAAGATTATAATTGGCGAAACAACATGGTTCCGCAACGTGAATACATGGCAAACTATTGCGATGAATCAGGAACCCCATTCATGGAAATTCCGGGTTATAATTTCCACGGTTTAATGCGTTACCAAGTTAAGAAAGATCATTACTGGAAAACTTTCCGCGAAAATGATTCCCGTCTGACAGGAACCTTGAAAGCTGTTTATCAAAAACAGGAAGACGGAAGCATAAAGTACATCGCTCCATTCGCATACAAATTCCAAGGAACAACATTGGAGGGTAGCAACGAACGTAACTGGCTGGATGATTATCCTATTTACCGTTATGCCGATGCCCTGTTACTACTAGCCGAGGCTAAAGCTCTCTTAGGAGAAGATCCTTCCACGGAGATCAATGCCGTACGCGAGCGTGCTTACGGTTCTGAATATTTCAACGCACATAAAAACGAGGTCGCTTATCCGAATGACAAGGGAAGTTTCTATAACGATAACCCATTTGAGGGGGGCGATGAGAACGTGATGGAAGCTATATTGAAAGAACGGCTGCGCGAGTTCTTCTTCGAGGGCAAGCGTTGGTATGACTTGAGACGTTTCGGTAATCAATATGTCTTGAAATACACGACCGCACAAGAGTCTCGTCTTTTATGGCCGATCAACGAGGGTGCATTAACAAACAATCCCGCATTGAAACAGACTCCCGGATACTAATCGTACATAGGTTTAAGGCGATTGGATATAACTAGGTTTTTGGCACGAATTCCAAAGGGGCTTTGTTCATATGAATGAATATCGCTACCTTTGGAATTCACATATCTATTAATTTCAACCTACAAACAAAAAACATCATGAAAAAAACTTTCCTGTATTTCTGCCTTCTTTTCATCGTACAAACGGCTTTTGCGGCAGACAGTCTTTATGTGCGAGAGCAACAAATCCCCATCTTGATAGACCGGATCGACAATGTACTTTACGAGATGCGGATACCGGCCCAAAAAGGGGATGTATTAAACGAGATCACGATACAGATCGGAGACAATGTCAACCTGTCGGACATCCAAGCGATACGTCTATTTTATAGCGGAGTGGAAGCTCCTTCCCGCAAAGGGGAGCATTTCAGTCCCGTTACGTACATATCCAGCCATATACCGGGAAATACCCGTAAGGCTCTTGAATCTTATTCCGTACGGCAAGATGAGGTTACCGCCCCCTTGTCGCGCACGGTAAAACTAACCTCTAAGCAACCGATGCTTAAAGGCATCAATTATTTCTGGGTAAGTATCCAGATGAAGCCAGAGACTTCCTTATTGGCAAAAGTAGCGACTACGATACCTAACGCCCAGATCAACAACAAACCGATCGACATCACTTGGAAAGGAAAGGTGGACGAACGCCATGTAGGTATCGGCGTACGCCAAGCCGGGGATGACGGATCGGCGGCCTTCCGCATCCCGGGATTAGTGACGACGAATAACGGAACATTACTCGGAGTCTACGATATTCGCTATAATAGCAGCGTGGACCTGCAAGAGAAAATCGATATCGGAGTAAGCCGCAGTACCGATAAGGGACAAACTTGGGAACCGATGCGAGTAGCCATGACTTTCAAACAAACGGATGGCCTGCCCCACGGACAAAACGGCGTGGGAGACCCATCGATCTTGGTAGACGAAAAGACCAATACGATCTGGGTAGTAGCCGCATGGACGCATGGTATGGGTAACGAACGGGCTTGGTGGAACTCCATGCCGGGAATGACACCGGACGAGACCGCCCAACTTATGCTCGTGAAAAGTGAGGACGATGGTAAGACGTGGAGCGAACCGATCAACATCACGTCTCAAGTAAAAGACCCGTCTTGGTATTTCCTATTGCAAGGCCCGGGACGAGGCATCACGATGCAAGACGGTACCTTGGTCTTCCCGATCCAGTTTATCGACGCTACCCGTGTGCCCAACGCCGGCATTATGTATAGCAAAGACCGCGGGAAAACATGGCACCTGCATAACTTAGCCCGCACGAATACCACGGAGGCGCAAGTTGCCGAGGTAGAGCCGGGCGTATTGATGCTAAATATGCGCGATAACCGGGGCGGTAGCCGTGCCGTAGCCACGACAAAAGATTTAGGCAAGACATGGACAGAGCATCCTTCCAGCCGCAGTGCCTTGCAGGAACCCGTTTGTATGGCCAGCTTGATCAAGGTAAACGCCAAAGACAACATCACCGGCAAAGACCTTTTACTCTTCTCCAACCCGAATACGACAAAAGGGCGTAATCATATCACGATCAAGGCGAGTCTGGACGGCGGACTTACTTGGCCTACGGAGCATCAAGTCTTATTAGACGAGGCCGAGGGCTGGGGATATTCCTGTCTCTCCATGATCGATAAGGAAACGGTTGGAATCTTCTACGAGTCAAGCGTGGCGCATATGACCTTCCAAGCCATTAAGCTAACAGATCTTATTCCTTAGAGAAACAATCTATGAGATCAATACTGAATCTTATTCTTATTGTATATATAGGCATTTCCGGGTCTTTACAGGCCCGGAATCCTGTTTTATTGCCCTTGCCCCAAAAATACGTCCGGACAAACGCTTCGTTCCATCCGAAGGAAATCGCGGTTTCTTCCGAAGGGAAACTCCGTTCCATCCTAATGGAATTCTTGGAGGAGCTGCCGGTAAGCGTCCAACCGGACAGCCGATACAAGATAGAGGTTTCCTTGGTTGACAAATTGGACGGAATCCCCCTCAACTCCGAGGAGGCTTATCAACTAAGCGTCTCTTCCCGGGGCATAACCATCCGGGCAGTGTCCGAGCAAGGGGCTTATTGGGCGATACAGACCTTACGCCAACTGACCGAGCGACGAGGAAACCAATATTCCATCCAAGGTTGCGAGATCACCGACTGGCCTGCTTTCCGCATACGAGGATTCATGCAAGACGTAGGGCGGAGCTATATCTCCATGGAAGAACTGAAACGGGAGATCGAGGTACTTTCCCGCTACAAGATGAACGTATTTCATTGGCATCTCACGGAGAACCAAGCTTGGCGTCTGGAGAGCAAGATCTTTCCGATGCTGAACGACAGCTGCAATATGAGCCGTATGCCCGGAAAATATTACACGATCGAGGAGGCAAAGGAGCTGGTTCGCTTTTGCAAGGAGCATAACGTACTATTGATCCCGGAGATCGATATGCCGGGGCATAGCGACGCTTTCATCCGGGCGTTCCGTCATGATATGCAGGGCAAGGAGGGTATGGCGATCTTAAAACTATTGATGGACGAGGTTTGCGAGGTATTCGAGGAGGTTCCTTACTTACATATCGGTACGGACGAGGTAAAGTTTACCAATCCGAAGTTCGTACCCGAGATGGTCGCTTATATCCGTGCGAAAGGGAAACAAGTGATCTCTTGGAACCCGGGATGGAAGTACAAGCCGGGTGAGATCGACATGGAGCAAATGTGGAGTTACCGGGGAAAAGCGCGACCGGGCATTCCCGCGATCGACTCCCGTTTCCATTATATCAACCATTTTGATACGTTCGCCGACTTAATCGCCTTGTACACCAGCCGTATTTACAATGAACCGCAAGGAAGCCATGATTTGGCGGGTACGATCCTTGCCGTATGGCACGACCGGGTCGTACAGCCGGAGGACAAATTGATCCGGGAGAATAATTTGTATCCGAATCTATTAGCGATCGCCGAACGTTCTTGGTTGGGCGGCGGCTATCAATATTTCGATAAGAACGGAACGATGCTGCCTATCGATCCCGATAACGAGGAGCATAAGGCATTTGTCGATTTTGAGCGGCGGATGTTATGGCATAAAGAACATCATTTCCAAGGATACCCGTTCGCCTACGTCAAGCAAACCAACGTGAGATGGCGTATCACCGACCCTTTCCCGAATGATGGGGAACTGACCCGCTCTTTCCCTCCGGAAAAGGCGCTTCAGACGCAATATACCTATGAAGGGAAAAGCTACGGCACGCACGACGCCATCGGTGCCGGAATCTACCTGCGCCATGTCTGGGGACCGCTGGTTCCCGGTGTCTATAAGGACCCGCAGCCGAATCATACCGCTTACGCATGGACTTGGATCTATTCGCCCAAGACGCAAGACGTAGGGGCGTGGATCGAATTCCAGAATTACGGGCGCTCGGAGATGGATCTTCCTCCCTCACAAGGGAAATGGGATTATAAAGAAAGCCGTATCTGGGTAAATGATCAAGAGATAACGCCCCCCGTATGGACCGCTACCCACCGGGAGAAGTCCAATGAGATCCCACTGGGGAACGAGAACTGCGTAAGCCGTAAACCAACCCCGGTCCATCTGGAAAAAGGCTGGAACAAGGTGTTCATGAAGCTTCCGGTCGGTACGTTCAATACCCCCGAGGTCCGTCTGGTGAAATGGATGTTTACGTTCGTTTGCGTCACCCCGGATGGAGAGAAAGCGGTGGAAGGACTGGTTTACTCTCCGGATAAACAACTTAAATAACGTCTAATTCGGTTGAATGAAATGAGAAAAATAATAGGAATCTTATCCATCTTCCTCGCTTTCGCTCTCATGGGGCAAGCGCAAAGAATCAAGGTGGCTTGCGTAGGTAATAGCGTGACCTACGGCTACGGAATCGAGAACAGGAAAACAAACTGCTACCCGGCCCAATTGCAACAGATGCTTGGAGATGCCTACGAAGTGGAGAACTTCGGGCATAGCGGGGCTACTTTATTAAACAAGGGATATCGTCCTTATACCCAACAAGAGGCGTATCAAAAGGCACTGAGGTTTGCCGGGGATTACGTGATCATCCATCTGGGATTGAACGATACGGACCCTCGGGCATGGCCGAATTACCGGGACGATTTCGTTCGGGATTATCTTTCCTTGATCGAATCTTTCCGGAAAGCCAATCCGAAATGCAAGGTATGGGTTTGCCGTATGACTCCGATATCTCACCGCCATCCTCGTTTTAAATCCGGTACAAGAGACTGGTACTGGATGGAGCAAGCGCTTATCGAAGAAATCGCCCGGATAGCCGGCGCGACCTTGGTCGATTTGCAGGAAGGATTATATGACCGTCCGGATCTATTGCCCGACGCATTGCATCCAAACGCTGAAGGTGCCGGTATCTTGGCCCGCACCGTTTATGGGGCGCTAACCGGCGATTACGGAGGATTACAGCTTCCTGCCATCTATTCGGACCGGATGGTCTTGCAACGGGATCAACCGCTTCCTATATCTGGCATCGCCAACCAAGGGGAGAAAGTAACCGTTACCCTCGCCGGACAAAGGAAGGAGACCGTAGCCGGTACGAACGGGAAATGGACTGTCACGCTCGATCCCTTACGGGTAAGCGGGAAATCCTATACCTTAACGGTTTCTACCCCCAGCCGCACGCTGAACTATCGGGATGTAGTAGCCGGGGAAGTCTGGCTATGCTCCGGACAATCCAACATGGCGTTCCGGGTAAACGAGAGCGTAAAGGAAGAACAACAGCAACAATTGGATTACGTGAAACAACACTCGCAAATCCGTTTATTCGACCTAAAGCCCCGCTGGGAGACCTACGCCGTGGAATGGGACGCTTCCGTACTGGATTCATTGAACCGCCTGCAATATTACCACGACGCCCAATGGGAAGTATGCGACACGCGGAATACCGCACGCTTCTCGGCCATAGGATTTGCCTTCGGGCGTATGCTGGCCGATAGCTTACAAGTACCCGTAGGATTGATATTGAACGCTGTTGGCGGCTCGCCTACGGAGGCATGGATCGACCGGAAAACACTGGAATTCGAGTTTCCGGATATCTTACAGGATTGGACGAAGAACGACTTTATCCAAGATTGGGTACGTGAACGGGCGGCCTTAAACATCAAGCAAGCGTCCAACCCGCTCCAACGCCATCCGTATGAGCCTTGTTATCTGTTCGAGGCGGGTATCCAACCCCTTCATCGATATCCCATCAAAGGGATTATTTGGTACCAAGGAGAATCGAACGCCCATAATATGGAAGTACACGAACGATTATTCCCGCTATTGGTGAACAGCTGGCGCCAGAATTGGAACGCAGACCTGCCTTTCTACTATGTCCAACTATCCAGCATAGACCGCCCGAGTTGGACTTGGTTCAGGGACAGCCAACGCCGCCTGGCGCAAACCGTATCGAATACGGGTATGGCCGTTAGTAGCGATCGCGGGGATTCTTTAAACGTTCACCCTACCCGAAAAAAAGAGATTGGCGAACGACTGGCACATTGGGCCTTGAACAAGACCTACGGACATAACGTAATCCCATCCGGCCCTTTGTTCCGCAGCGCAACGTTTACCGATAACGCCGCCTATATCACTTTCGATTACGCAAAGGGCTTGAGAACTTCCGATGGGGACCCCATCCGTACATTCGAGATCGCCGAGCAGGAAGGACTTTACTATCCGGCGCAAGCCGTGGTAGAGAACGGGAAAGTAAAGGTGTGGAACGATCAAGTGACTCACCCGAAGCTGGTACGCTACGGCTGGCAACCCTTCACGAGAGCGAATCTTGTAAACGAGGCGGGCATGCCGGCCTCTACATTCCGGGCTATAAAAGAATAAGCTATGCATAATAAACAACAAATCACCGGTTGGCTGTTCCTCCTGCTACTCTGCGTAGCGGGATGCGGCCAGCCTGTATCTAAAAAACAGAACACCATGATAAACTGGACAAAATTACCGGATCTACCGGGAGCAGCCGATACGGCTTCCCTTGGCGTTTCCGCCCCGTTCGCCGGCATCCATAACGGCGTATTGATCGTTGCCGGAGGTTGCAACTTTCCGGACAAACCCGTCACCGAGGGAGGAGCCAAGCGATATTATAGCGAGATATTCGTCCTTCTTCCCGAAGGCTGGAAAGAGATCGACCGACTGCCTCGTCCCGTCGCCTACGGCGCTACGGTTTCCACCCCGGAAGGTATCGTTTGCATCGGAGGAAACAACAGTGATTCTTCCTTGGTAGAGGTCTCCCGCATCTCCTATAACCCCACGAAAGGAGAGGTAGCGGTTTGTGCCTTACCCTCCTTACCGTCTCCAATGGATAATCTCTCGGCCGCATTTACCGGACAGGAGATTTACGTAGCAGGGGGAAATGAGAACGGACAGCCCTGCCATACCTTCTTACGCCTCAACCTAGCGAATATCGAAAAGGGATGGGAACAACTACCGGACTTCCCGGGAGCAGCCCGTGTACAGCCGGTATTAGCGACCGGAGAAAGTCCCAACGGCACACGTATCTATCTAGCCGGAGGCTTCCAGCCCATCCTAAACGAAGAGGAACCGATCGTCCCGACGGATGTATTGGTATTCGACCCGGCAACTTTTACCTGGCAACAAGAGACCGTTCTTCCCCCGTTTAAGGACGGAACGAACCGTACCCTAACAGGAGGCTGTGCCGTGACTTTCCAAACGGATAAAATCTTATTTATGGGAGGTGTGAACTACGATTGTTTCTTAGCCGCCATCGCCCGACCGATCCATTTAGCGAAAGCGGAGGCGGCGCGAGATTCAGCGGCCATTACCCGCCTGCAAGCCGAAGCCAAGGCCTATATGCACCATCCGGTAGAATGGTACCGATTCAATACCACCTTACTTCAATACGACCTATCCACGAAAGCATGGAGCGATCTGGGCGAATATGAGCAGTTGGCCCGTGCCGGAGCGGGAGCGGTTATCCAAGATGGCCGATTAATCATCATCAACGGAGAATTGAAACCGGGTATCCGCACGCCGCAAGTGAATCAAGCGAAATTATAATAGGGATTTAGTGGGATCGCTGGTAAGTTTGCCAACGATCCCTGTTTACTTTTTCCACCCGATTTTAAGTATCCGGAGTCTATTTAGAGCATACGTATCCCAAGGTAAATCCTAGACAATAAGCACGTAAATAATGTTCTTATATAAATCATTGAACATAAACATCTTAAAAAGACGATTATACTTTCCGCAAAACACGTACGTGTTTTTGGAAAAAGTCGTACATGTTTTTCGGGAAACACGTACATGTTTTTACTGAATCACACGACAGGAAACAAGAGCGTATATGGAAATATACAATAAGCCTACCTTAAAAATAAGTATGCGATAACCTACACATCCGGATACGCCTCAAATTGCAGCACATTATTGGCCATGATGGGAAAAGAAGATTTCAATTACACAAAGGTACATAATTGCCATTAATTACATACCTTTGTGTAATATAATTTTGTATATGAAAATATATTTCGAAATATTCATTTTACTATTGATAAGTTGTTCAGGTAATCATCAACAACAAGAAAATGATATTCAACAAACAAATAATCAAGACAAGAAGAATTTAGCATATATAATAGACACAAATAAAGAAACAACTATTGAAAATAAGAACTTACAATTTCTCATAGAAAAAGATTCTATATTCAGAAAAGACTCTATATTCAAGATATTAGAAGAAAGGAAAATCCGTCTTGATCATAGTTTTTACAGGAAAACTGGAAATTTTGATTTTCCTCTATATTATGGAGGAAGCTATATAAATAAGAATAACCTATTATTCGTGAATATAGTAGATTCACTAGACAACATATATACAAAAAGTGATATTATAAACAGAATAGGTAATAAAGATTTCAAAATAAAGAAATGTTCGTATTCTCTAAAAATGCTCGGAGATACACTAAACCAATTAAATACAGTCTTTAATCGCAATAAGTACTTATTAAAGGAAAATCTAAAAACAAGTAATTTTGAAATTAATATAGAAAACAATGTTATATTAATATTACTAGAAGATTCTACTATGGAAAATATTCAAGAATTTAAAAGAAACATAATGGACTCGCCTCTGTTTCATTTCTCCCAGAAACCAATACTTTATTTACATTAAGTTTACATTTTTCTTTATCCTGCATCAATCAAGATCGTTTTCGTTTCTCCCTCGGCTAGATACGGGCTCTCGTTTGCTATTAAATTTCCTGTTCCAAATCATGTACGCTCATCAATCTGATGGAAAAGCACATCTTCATTCCTAAGTGCTTCTTTAAAACGACTAGCTTAAACCATCGTTTTAGCTATTCGTTTTCATCGCTTACAATTCTGGTAGGTAAAAATACGCTCTTTAACAACGTACAATGAAAGATAATTACAAAAGTCGGATTATGAAGAACTTATTTAATTACTGGTTTAAGACAAACAAGAAAAGCTTGTATGATCAATTAGGGAAAGAATTCAATGTCAGCGGCTTCCGTGTATATAAGTTAGCACACGGAAAAACCGCTCACTCTCATATGGATAGATTAATATTGGAGAAATTGCTTGAATTGAAGATTATCAGTGAAATCGGGTTCAGAATCTAAAGGTCCCCTCATTTCATACTTTCTTCTTTATAATTTATACGGACACCATAATTCGTATACACCCGGTCTAACCCCAACATCCCACTCGGATTAGGTTCGCCTTGCACTTTTCCGGACAGGATATCCTCGCTCATCGTGATCATGTCTTTTACCCGTTGAGGGGTTTCCTTGTTCATTCCGAAATAATGTCCGGGGTAGAGGTATTTGATATCATATTTCTCGATCACCGCACTCATCTTCTTACAAGTAGATATGAGCGTAGAGAAGTCAACTCCCAGCAATAGATTACCGGAGCCGAACGAATCGCCGCTAAAACCATAAGCGGCATCCTTATCCACAAAAGTGGTTGAGCCGGGAGTATGCCCGGGAGTAAAGACTATCTCTAGGATACGCCCACCTAAATCTAGGATTTCACCGTCTTCAAGGAAACAAACTTTGCCTTTATAATTCGGCATAAATTCCGGTATACATATTGTATCAGCCGGATTGATATAAATCTCCGGGAAATAATCGATAGCCGAGCCTGTATGGTCCGGATGCACATGCGTGGCGACCAGCGTAACCGGCTTATCCGTGATGGAAGCCACGAGCTTATCCAAATCCTTGATCTTTGTTCCGGCATCAATCAAGATCGCTTTCGTTTCTCCCTCGACCAGATACAGGCTCTCGTTCGCCATTAAATGACCTGTTCCAAACCATGTATGCTCATCAATCTGATGGAAAATCACATCTTCATTCTTAAGCACTTCTTTCTCCTCGATGCCTGCCGTCTGTGGCTGGCAGAATAAAGCGATCCTTGACAGGATCAACAACATCATTAATAAACCTAGTTTTTTCATTATCATATTCATTTTTAATTGTAGAGACGTAGCGTGCTGCGTCTCCTTTCGCCTAATAGTATTAAATCGCCGCGATCTTCCGAAGGCTTGCGTCCCATTTCGGCTCGGCGTGGATGAGACGGATAGCTTCTTCCGGCGTGTCGGCTACCGCCCACATCTTGGCGTGCTGGGGACGCATGAAATTCTCGTTCATGGCGTTCCTCAAAAGTTCCAACAAGGGATCATAGTAATGATTAATATTGAGGATTACGATCGGATTGAGGTAGAGACCGAGTTGTTTCCAAGTGATGATCTCCAGAAGTTCCTCTAATGTACCGCATCCACCGGGAAGGGCGATCACCGCATCCGAGAGATTTGCCATGAGCTGTTTACGCTCGTGCATCGTCTCGACCTCAATCAACTCAGTCAAGCCTTTATGATACCAATCCTGCTCCACCATAAAATGGGGGATAACGCCCGTTACCGTTCCACCAGCCGCTAACGCAGCGTCGGAGACAGCGCACATCAAACCGATATTCCCGGCACCATTGACTACCCGTAGTTTTCGCTCCCCCAAAAGACGCCCCAATTCCTTGGCGGCGTCAAAATAAACCAAGGGAATCTTCGTGCTGGACGCGCAATACACGCAAACAGACGAGATGTTATTTATCTTCTTTTCTTCCATATCTTTTTATTCTTGATTTATATCGTAGCCAAATAAGGCGAAATCCCCCAGACAAGGATCATCGGGGAAGACTTTCGCCAATGCGTCCGTTATCTCACGGGCCGTACGAAGGGTAGCGGTTTTTTGGCCTGTCAAGCCCAAGCGCAAGGAGATCTGGTGCACATGCGTATCCAACGGGATGATTAATTGGCGGGGATGCACGGCTGTTCTCCAGATACCGAGATCGACGATACCATCCGTACGCACCATCCAACGCAAGAACATCGCCAGACGCTTACAAGCGGAAGTTCCGTGCAAGACCGGAATGCCATTGAGATCTGCAAAAAGTTGTCGCAACCGCAAGATAGGATCTTCGCAAGGACCGGCGGCGGCCATAGCGTCTTCCATACAGTCGTAGGTATCGTATATATCCTTTAGGCGACAACAAAGGAGATGCAGATCATGATAGGTATAAAAACGGTAAAAGGTATCCCGCCCGCAAACCGGGCGGTTCCGTAGGGGAGCGAAAGAAGTCTCTCCGGTACGGATAAACTCGTAAGGACTTTCGCCCATCAGCCGGTGTAGCTCTTCCGCTTTTTGGAGAATATGCGCCCTGCGACCGTAAGAGATCCACGCCGTCAGGAAAGCCGATATCTCAATATCCCGTTTCTCCGTAAACCGATGGGGGAATCGCACCGGATCATCCTTGATAAACGATTCCGTATTGTACGTTTTCGCCCATTCACGAAGTAAAGAGATGGTCTTTGTATCCATGTTATTTCTTCTTTAGAAAATATTGCCGCTCGGGTTCCGGATAATGCTCGATAGCATAACGAAGCGCCGTACGAGGAAGACGAGTAGCGTTGCGTTCCAAGAAATCGGTAAGCGTCTGCCGCTCCTTTTTGCCGACCTCACGCAGCATCCACCCAACCGCCTTATGCATCAAATCGTGTTTATGACCGATCAACCGTTCGGATAACTCCAAGGTATCCCCAAAATCATTCCGACGGATAAATGCCCACGTAGAGACGATCGAGATCCGTTGTTCCCATAAATTCTCGCTTTCCGCCAAACGGTAGAGGAGGGAACGATCTTTGTCCACCAAATACTCGCCGACGATATCCCGACAGGTTAAGTCTACCAAATCCCAGTTATTGCAACGCCGCATATTCTTCAGATAGAATCGGAAGATGGCTTCCCGCTCTTCCGGCATCACTTTCCGATCCTGGAAACGATAGACCAAAATCAGCAAGGCACATAGACGTGCCTCATGCCACGGACTATCCAGCAACAGCTGCAGCTCATCGAAAGGAGTCGCCTTATTAGCCTTCGCTATGCTACGGGTTTGCGGGACAACCACCCCGAGAAACTGATCGCCCTCGCCATATTGACCGGGACCAGTCTTGAAAAAGCGGCTCAAATGAACCGCCTTCTCGGGTGTACCGACCGACTGTAGCTCGGATAGGATAAACGCCGCCGTCATGGCCGGAGTACCCGTGATACGGGACGGTCGCCTTCCAAGAACCCGATCACGTTGTTGCATACCGTGCGAGCCATGATGATACGGGTTTCCGTCGTCTGGGTGCCGATATGAGGGGTTAATACCACGTTGTCCATTTCCAATAACTCGGGGAGAGGATAGTCTCCAAACTCGAATACATCCAGACCGGCACCATGAATCGTACCTTCCCGCAAGGCTTTTACCAAGGCATGCTCGTCTACCAACGGACCGCGGGCCGTGTTGATCAAGATAGCGGAAGGTTTCATCTGCTTGAACTCTTCCTCGCCGAGGATATGATAGGTATCGGGGGTGTAAGGGGCGTTCAAGGATACGAAATCGGCTTTCGCCAGAAGCTCTTCCTTGGAGACGTAGGTAACATTCAATTTGGTCTCGTCCTCGATGCAAAGCTGACGGCGATTGTGGTAGATCACATCCATGCCCAAAGCATTCGCCCGTTTCGCTAAAGCCTTGCCGATACGTCCCATACCGATAATACCCAAGGTCTGTCCGGTAACCGGCATACCGAGGTTCTCCAGTACACCGACCTTCATGTCCTTACCAAGCGTACGCAGCTTACGATCACATTCCGTGATACGCCGGGCGGTATCCAGCATCAAGCCTAAAGCGATATTGGCGGTAGGGGCCGTGACAGGATCAGGCGTATTCGCCACCGTCAAGCCTTTCTCGAGGGCGTAGGCCACATCGATATTATTATAACCAACGGCGTAGTTAGCGATCAGCCGCAATTTCGACGCATGGTCGATCAACTCTTTGTTTACCGGGAAATCGAACATGGAGCAGAGCACATCGTACTCCGGTATCATATCGAAAACCTCCTCATACGTAAAATCTCTTCCTTTGGGAAAGGTTACCTCGTACTTACTTTCCAACTCGGTAAATCCCTCGCGGAACATGTCGTATGTCACTAATATCTTCATCTTGGATCTATTTGTTATTCAAAAAGCAAAAATACAAATCAATTGGCAATTAATTCCTAAATTTGTGACCAATATATATTTATTATGGTACTAAACTATATTTGGATCGCTTTTTTCTTAATCGCTTTTGTAGTGGCTATCGGTAAATTGGTCATAGGTGGGGATACCGCTGTTTTTACCGAGATTATCAACGCTTCTTTCGCCTCGGCCAAGACGGGTTTCGAGATTTCGTTAGGATTAACGGGGATCTTGTCGCTTTGGCTGGGTATCATGAAGATCGGAGAGAAGGGGGGGGTGATACAAGCGTTCGCACGATTGGCGGCTCCCGTATTCAGCAAGCTTTTCCCGGATATCCCAAGAGACCATCCCGTGACCGGTTCTATCTTCATGAACCTATCGGCAAATTTACTGGGACTGGATAATGCCGCCACGCCAATGGGATTGAAAGCCATGCAACAGTTACAGGAATTAAACCCGAATAAAGAATCCGCCAGCAACTCCATGGTGATGTTCTTATGCATCAATGCCTCGGGACTGACCTTGATCCCGATCACCATCATGATGTACCGGGCGCAGTTAGGAGCGGCGAATCCATCAGACGTATTCCTGCCGATCATGCTTGCTACATTCACATCAACCCTAGTCGCTATTTTAGCGGTTTGCGTACGGCAGAAGATCAATATCCTCCAACGGAACCTAATCCTGTTTTTCGGGGGACTGGGGTTATTTATCGGAGGCCTGGTATGGTTATTCAACTCGATGGAACAGGAGCAAGTTTCCTTGTATTCGACTTTATTCGCCAACACGCTTCTTTTTACCATTATCTGCGGATTTATCATCAGCGGCATGCGTAAAAAGATCAATGTATATGATGCTTTTATAGAAGGGGCGAAAGAAGGTTTCCAGACTGCTATAACGATTATTCCTTATCTGGTAGCTATCCTAGTAGGTATCGGTGTCTTCCGGGCTTCCGGAGCGATGGATTTCATCATACAAGGCGTTCGTTTCGGCATTGCTTCGATAGGGCTCAACACGGATTTCGTGGAAGCGCTGCCTACCATGTTGATGAAACCGTTAAGCGGGAGCGGGGCTAGGGGCATGATGCTGGACGCCATGAACACGTATGGAGCGGACTCTTTCGTCGGTCGCCTGTCATCCATCGTTCAGGGCTCTTGCGATACGACATTCTATGTAGTTGCTCTTTACTACGGTAGCGTAGGTATCCGTAATACCCGCTATACAGTACAATGCGCCTTGTTAGCGGATCTGGCCGGGGCGATAGCGGCGATAGCGATGGCTTATCTGTTCTTTTAACATTCTATGCAATCAATAGATTTGAAATGAATCTATTTAAAATCGAATGATTACATTTGTAACGAAATTTCAATACGATAAATAGACCTTATGGCAATAGCATATTACGCCGAAGATATCGAGCTTCCGGCAATCAAGAAAAGAGCGGTTAGCGGCTGGGTCAAGGCAGTAGCCGAGACATACGGAAAGAAAACGGGAGATATCAGCTATATCTTCTGTTCCGACGAGAAGATATTGGAGGTAAACCGCCAATATCTCCAACACGATTATTACACGGATATCATCACCTTCGATTATACGGAAGGAAATAAGATCTCGGGTGACCTGTTTATCAGCCTCGATACGGTCAGGACAAATGCGGAGACTTTCCACACGGATTATAACGAGGAACTCCACCGTACCATCATCCACGGCATCCTGCACCTTTGCGGTATCAACGACAAAGGTCCCGGCGAGCGGGAGATCATGGAGGAGAACGAGAACAGAGCGTTAGCGATCTTGCCGGAGGAATGTCGGGGATAAAACATCGATCAATCCCAAAAACACAAATATGAAAACAGAAGACATACCTTACGATTACACGTATTGCTACGCCACGGACGAGCAATGCCCGAAAGCAGTTCATTGCCTACGTAGCCATGCCGCAAGGCTGAACGAGGAACAAGCGATCTCTCTTAATTCACGATTTACTGGAGATCAGAAACGCCATCCTAGATTGAATTGAATAACCCCATTATGATCTTTTCCCCTAAAATGATTGCTTCCACCTAATGAGTATTCCGGCTCCTTAAAGAAATGAGTACATCCTAAATTATAATTGGCGGAGATAACTAATCCCATATCAAAGGTATAGCCAAGCCCCATTGAAACAGAGAAATCGCAATTCCGGATCTCTTCTTTTTTATCACCGGAGAAATCGTACTCGCTCTGGTGCACCGGAGTAGGACCCGAGACGAAAATATAATTCGAAGCTTTCGCCCTTACATTAAAGCCAACTTGTGGGCCCGCGAAAAGATGGAATCCCCGATACAAATAAAATTTAGCGTAAATAGGAATATTTAAATAATCCGCCTTTAGCCGGGCTGTCTCGCCTTTAGCGTTTTCTTTTTGGTAACCTTGCATAGAATAATAAACACCCGGTTCTAAAGCAAACAGTTTACTAAAACGTATTTCCTCCGCCACACCAATATTTAACCCCGGACGCATGTCCGCAAAACTTTCGGGATAAGTATTTGCCAAATTCAAGCCAATCCTAGGAATAAAATGGAACTCTTGAGCATCGGCTCGCGACAAAGAAAAAACAAACAAGATAAACAGTAATACAACTTTTCTCATAACTCCTACATTTAAAACATATCTATATTTATAGATGATTTAAGATACATAAAAGTTGCACTCCCTATCTCATTACTTCACATTAGGGGAGGCACTTCTTCCTCCACCATGATGGTAGCAGCCTTGACAGCTCAAGCACCAAATATTACTCGATTAATAACGGCTCTTGTTTTCCGGAATCATATACGACAAACATAGAACCGTCTTTCTCGATCATAACGCCACGGCCTCGTTCCTTCTCCTTGTTTTCTTGATTATCGACATTCACGGCAATCACTTTATAATGATAGAAAGTCGTGATATCATCGAAAATGGTATGACCTACAAAGATGCGGTTCACATTATATTTCTCTAATATTTTCCGCAAATCATCCCGGTCTAGCGGATGATACTTATCCGCGCTACGTACCATACCCCGATACCAGATCGGTCCATACGTAGCGAACATAAAAGAAAGATCGGAGCCTTTATCTGCATTACGTTCTTTTTTCGTTAAGAAGAGGCCATCGCTCACGATCTCATTCACGGTAGGGATATCGTAATTCCTGTCTAAAAATTCCTTGCTCAACCCGGCATGGACAAACAGATTATCTCCGACCACTTGTATCGAGTTACGAGTTTTCAACCAGTGTCCCAACTCGCTTTTCTGCCAAAGCTCCGGATAGGTCATTCCTAAAGTATCCGCCAATTGAGTATATTTCTTCTTCACGTATCGCAAATCATTTCCCAAAACCATGGTCTCATGATTTCCGATTAAGAAAGTCACTTTTCCACCGGCATCTTCCGCTTCTTTCTCCAACTTGTAGATCAACCAATAGATAGGGAGTACGTCGACGCCCCGGTCAAAGACGTCACCGATTATCACCAATTGGTTGGCCCCGAAAATCCAATTATAGTCCGCATCGATCACTTTTCCCGCCTTTAACAAGGAGGCGAAACAAGACCAGTTCGCATGTGGATCTGAAAGAACAAACGTCTTCTCAGGTTGCACATCTTTCCATTCCGGACGAGAGACGGAGTGTATGGTTACCGGAAACAATCTCTCCCCGTTATCAGAAAACACCTCGAATGAAAAGGTGGTAGGTATACTTTTATAATGCTTATCCAATAACCGGCCTTTCCCATCTACAGATATCGCACGCATACTACCATCATCCGCTTTCAATAGATAGGGACCATCGATCGATAACTTCTCGATCGCTTGACGAGGTTTCTTATCTTTCCCACAAACCGGACTGAAGCAAGAGGTCAGTAAAACAAGGAAAACAAGGATACGGCATTGAATAGAATTCATAGCAGCTTAAATCTTTAGTTCGTTAAACCTGAAAACAATGTATGTATTTATTATACAAATATAAACGAATTCTTTCACGAACACTCACTATCTTCGCGTAAAATAAAAGGGAATAAAAATGACTTTCAATTACGACGTAATAGTAGTAGGCGCAGGACATGCCGGCTGTGAAGCCGCCGCCGCCGCCGCGAATCTAGGATCAAAGACGCTTTTGATCACGATGGACATGAACAAGATCGCCCAGATGAGTTGTAACCCGGCAGTCGGGGGAATCGCCAAAGGACAGATCGTACGAGAGATCGACGCGCTAGGCGGATATATGGGAATCGTGACCGACCAGACCGCTATCCAATTCCGTATGTTAAACCGTAGCAAAGGACCGGCCATGTGGAGCCCGCGTGCCCAAAGCGACCGTGCCCGTTTTATCGATTGCTGGCGGGGCATACTGGAGAATATGCCGAATCTATCCATCTGGCAGGATATGGTTCAAGAACTGATTATCGAGCATGGACAAGTCTGCGGCGTTCGTACGGGAATGAATGTCGTATTCCGTGCCGGAGCGGTGGTGCTTACGAACGGGACCTTCCTAAACGGCCTGCTTCATATCGGAAGAACCCAGATACGGGGCGGACGTATCGCCGAGCCTGCGGCGACCGGACTTACCGAGCAACTTATCTCTTTAGGTATCCAAACAGATCGCATGAAAACCGGAACACCGGTCCGTATCGATGGCCGGAGCGTTCACTTCGATGAAATGGAGGAACAACCGGGGGAAAACGATTTCCATAAGTTCTCTTACATGGATACCAGTCATCGTAAATTAAAACAATTGAGTTGCTGGACTACCTTTACGAACGAGACTTGCCATGATATATTACGGGAAGGTCTCCCCGACTCTCCTCTTTATAATGGACAGATCAAAAGTATCGGTCCCCGTTATTGTCCTAGTATCGAAACGAAAATCGTGACCTTCGCTGACAAGACGCAGCATCAACTATTCCTAGAGCCGGAAGGCGAGACCACGCAGGAATACTACCTGAATGGCTTCTCCTCTTCCCTACCCTTGGATATCCAGCTTCGTGCGCTCCAAGCGATCCCCGCTTTCCGTGACGTGCAAATCTATCGTCCCGGATATGCGATCGAGTATGATTTCTTCGACCCGACTCAGCTAAGACACAATTTGGAGACCAAACAAATCCGAAATCTTTTCTTCGCCGGACAGATCAACGGGACTACCGGATACGAGGAAGCCGGCGGACAAGGTTTGGTAGCGGGTATCAACGCCCACATCAATTGCCACGGCGGACAACCTTTTATCCTCGGAAGGGATGAGGCTTATATCGGTGTCCTTATCGATGATTTGGTAACAAAAGGCGTAGACGAGCCTTACCGTATGTTTACCTCTCGTGCGGAGTACCGCATCTTACTGCGCCAAGACGACGCGGATATGCGACTCACCGAGAAATCCTACCAAATGGGATTGGCCAAACAAGACCGCTACGATTTACTGCGAGAGAAAAAAGAGAGCCGTGACGCTATCATCCGTTTTGCGGAGACCTACTCCGTAAAGCCTCAATATATAAATAGCGGTTTGGAGAAACTGGGCACAGCCCCCCTATCCCATGGTTGCAAATTATTCGATGTCGTACTCCGTCCGCAGACTACCTTGGAGAACCTAGCGGATCTAGTTCCGGCCCTTCGTGCGGAGCTGGACAAAGTCCCGGCCTCTCGTAAGGAAGAGATCATCGAGGCCGCCGAGATATTGATTAAGTATAGCGGCTACATCAAACGAGAGCAAATCATAGCGGACAAGATAAACCGCTTAGAGAATATCCGGATCAAGGGTAAATTCGATTACAATTCTATCCAGTCTTTATCTACGGAAGCCCGCCAGAAATTGACCCGGATAGACCCCGACACGATCGCTCAAGCGAGCCGTATTCCGGGTATTTCCCCTAGCGACATCAACATCCTTTTGGTACTGCTCGGAAGATAAAACACGAAATGTTCCACGTGAAACATATTAAAGGAGATATTCAAATGAATGAAGCTAAAACACTGGTTATACGAGGAAATCTGGTAGATATAATCAACAGGCGCACCTTCGGGGCAGAGATTTCAATCCTAAACGGGCATATCGGAAAGGTAATCCCTACCGGACAAGATGAGGGATCTTACCTCCTCCCCGGCTTTATTGACGCGCATGTCCATATAGAGAGTAGCATGGTAACCCCTGCGGCATTCATTCACGCAGCCGTCCGCCATGGCAGTATCGGTGCCGTGGCGGACCCTCATGAGATAGCGAATGTAATGGGCACCGAAGGAGTCGAATATATGCTCGACAACGCGAAAGGGATTCCTTTCTACACATGGTTCGGTGTCCCATCTTGCGTACCGGCTACGATTATGGAAACCTCCGGTGCGATCATAGACGCAGACGAAACCGCTCGTTTGTTGGAACGAGAGGATCTACACTTCTTGGCAGAGATGATGAATTACCCCGGAGTCTTAAATAAAGATCCGGAAGTTATGCGCAAAATAGAAGCCGCAAAAAACGCAGGGAAACCCATCGACGGACATTATCCCCTAGCAACAGGCCCCAAGCTAAAGGCATATATCGAGTCTGGCATTTCCACCGATCATGAAACCATCTATCTAGAAAAAGGCCGTGAAAAATGTGAGCTTGGGATGCATGTCCTTATTCGGGAAGGAAGCGCAGCGAAAAACTTTGACGCACTTCATCCGCTATTGAAAGAGTATCCCGAACAAATCATGTTCTGTACGGATGACGCACATCCTTCGTTTTTAAACAAAGGACACATAAATAGGATGGTAAAAAAATCGCTGGATTTAGGATATGATCTATATGATGTATTACGGGCCGCTTCCTATAATCCGGCCATGCACTATAAAATTCCCGCAGGTTTCTTACGAGAGGGAGACTCCGCCGATTTTATCCAAGTAAACAATTTAAAGAATCTAACCATACAGGCAACCTATATACAAGGAACCTGTGTATACGATGGAGAGAAATGCACGCTTCCTTTCCACAAACCTATACTCCGCAATAATTTCCACACGAAACCGATCCCATTAGAAAAGCTAGCGGTAAAAGCGAAAGGAAAACAGATGCGTGTCATTGTTTGCGAAGACCGCGAATTAATCACGAAAGAAGAACTATATCCTGTACATACATTCGATGGATTTGTAGAATCAGATACAGAACGAGACATTTTAAAACTCGTCATTCTAAATCGCTATCAAACGGCTCCTCCGGCTATTGCCTTTATAAAAGGAACAGGGCTCAAGCTCGGTGCCATCGCTCAAAGTATTTCCCACGATAGTCATAACATCATCGCTATAGGTGTTACCGATTTCGAGCTTATGCAAGCGATCAATGCGGTAATAAAGGCTAAAGGTGGAATCGCAGTAAGCAGTATGGACGAAGTCACTCTCCTGCCCTTGCCGGTAGCGGGATTGATGAGTGACGAATCATTGGAAGAGACGAGCCGCCGTTACGAAGAGATCGAGGAAAAGATCAAACGGTTAAAGACACCGATGGATTCATTACAAATGACGCTTTCTTTTATGGGATTGCTGGTGATCCCATCCTTGAAACTTAGCAACAAAGGTTTGTTCAATAGCGAGACATTCCAATTTACTTCCCTATTCGTATGATAGCCGATAAAGACGAACATATCAAGACGATCCTATCGGTCATTCCGGAAAAGCCGGGATGCTACCAGTATTTCGATGAAAACGGAACGATTATATACGTCGGCAAGGCGAAGAACCTAAAACGACGGGTATCCTCTTATTTCAACAAGGTACATGATAGTAATAAGACCCGTGTGTTAGTCAAGCAAATCCGGGATATCAAATATATAGTCGTCGATACGGAAGAAGACGCGTTACTACTGGAAAACAACCTCATCAAACAGTATCGTCCCCGCTATAACGTATTATTGAAGGACGACAAAACCTACCCTTCCATCGTGGTAAAGAATGAGTACTTTCCCCGGGTTTTCCAAACCCGGAACATCGTTCGGGACGGATCACAATATTACGGTCCTTATCCCTCTTTGTTCACGGCGAAAGTGATGCTACAGATGCTAAAGGAACTTTACCCTTTACGCACTTGCAAATATCCCCTCACTCCCGAATCCATCGCACAAGGACGCTATAAGGTTTGTCTGGAATACCATATCAAGCGTTGTAAAGGGCCTTGTGAAGGCTTGCAATCATTGGAAGAATACCAGCAAAATATTTCCGAGATCAAAGAGATTCTGCGAGGCAACATCTCGCAAATCAGCAAACACCTCTATGAGGAGATGCAATCGCTCGCTGCCGAGCTCAAGTTCGAGGAAGCGCAAAAGATCAAGGAAAAATACGAAGTCATCGAGAACTACCGTTCTAAATCTACGGTCGTAACCCCGATGCTACATAATATAGATGTATTCACGATCATAGAGAATGACCATTCCGCTTATGTAAACTTTATGCATATCGGAAACGGGGCGATCGTACAAGCCTATACATTCGAGTATAAAAAACGACTGGACGAAAGCAAGGAGGAATTGTTAAGCCTAGGCATTATCGAGATGCGAAATCGTTTTAAAAGCACCGCCCGGGAGATTATCGTGCCTTTCAAGCTGGACATGCAGCTAGAGAATGTCACTTTCACCATTCCCCAAAGAGGAGATAAAAAGAAACTGCTCGATTTATCCGAGATGAACGTCAAGCAGTTTAAGGTAGACCGCTTGAAGCAAGCGGAAAAGTTGAATCCGGAACAACGGAATACCCGTATCTTGAAAGAGATCCAAGAGGCCTTGCATCTGGAAAAACTGCCCGCTCATATCGAATGTTTCGATAATTCAAACATACAGGGAAGCGATGCGGTAGCGGCTTGCGTGGTATTCAAGATGGGGAAACCGTCCAAGCAGGAGTATCGTAAATACAATATAAAGACCGTAGTCGGTCCGGATGATTACGCCTCCATGAAAGAAGTCGTCCGTAGGCGTTACGGGCGGGCGATCGAGGAGCGATCTCCCCTACCCGACTTGATTATAACAGACGGTGGAAAGGGGCAAATGGAAGTGGTTCGCTCGGTGGTAGAAGATGAATTAGGCTTGTCCATTCCAATCGCCGGACTAGCGAAAGATGGTAAGCACCGAACCTCGGAGTTATTATTCGGGTTCCCACCCGTAACCGTTGGCATGCGTTTGGACAGTCCGCTATTCCATCTGCTTACCCGGATACAAGACGAGGTACACCGTTTCGCCATCACTTTCCACAAGGATAAACGAAGTAAGACCCAGACAAAATCCGAATTAGACACCATTAAGGGTATCGGTGAAAAGACAAAAGTATTACTTTTACGTCACTTTAAAAGCGTAAAACGAATCAAGGAAGCAAGCTTCGAGGAACTGAAATCCGTGATTGGCGAGGCGAAAGCCAAGGCACTACAAGAGGGACTGGATGGAAAGCGAACAGAAAGCGAACAAAAATAGAACAAAAGCGAACAAAAAGCGAACAAGATGAGAACAGTTACACAACGTGTGCAGCACGCTTCCGTCACGATAGACGGACAGCTTAAGTCCAAAATTGGAAAGGGGCTATTGGTATTAGTCGGTATCGAGGACAAGGATACGCAAGAAGACATTGAATGGTTGGCAAAAAAGATCACCAACCTACGCATATTTGACGATGAAAACGGGGTCATGAACCGCTCGGTTATCGAAGCGGGAGGCGAGATCATGGTTGTCAGCCAATTTACCTTACACGCCTCTACGAAAAAAGGGAACCGCCCCTCCTACTTAAAAGCGTCTAAACCGGATATCGCCATTCCGATGTATGAGGCTTTTTGCGAAGAGGTAGGTCTTCAACTCGGAAAACCTGTACAAACCGGAACATTCGGAGCTGATATGAAAATTGAACTTTTAAACGACGGGCCGGTTACTATTATTATCGACTCTCAAAATAAAGAATAAGTATGGCAGATATAACTTTACAACAAGCCCAGCAAATGGTAGACTCTTGGATCAAGACCTATGGGGTCCGTTATTTCAATGAGCTTACCAATATGACCATCCTCACCGAGGAAGTGGGCGAGCTAGCCCGGATCATGGCACGTACCTACGGTGAGCAGTCTTTTAAGGAAAGTGACAAACACCGGGATTTAGGCGATGAAATGGCGGATGTGTTATGGGTATTGCTCTGTCTGGCCAACCAGACCGGAGTAGATCTTACCGCCGCTTTCGAGAAGAATCTCCAAAAGAAAACAGACCGAGATAAAGAACGACATATAAACAATCAAAAACTATAAGAATATGGCACATCATCACGATTGCGAATGTGGACATGATCATCATCACGAACACGAATCAAATTCCGTACAGATAGACCGTTATCATGAAGCTTTCAATAAGTTTGAGCCGGCCCTGCCGGATACCCAAACCACCGAGGTTGTAAACGCTCTTTTAGAGAAACATTTCCAAGAGAACTTTACACCGGAAGTATTGAAAACGATTCATGGTTGCATCGACTTGACCTCATTAACCAGTCTGGATACCAAAGAAAGCATCTGGAAGATGGTAGACACGGTAAATGATTTCGAGGGAACTCGTCCGGATGTCCCGAACGTAGCCGCTATTTGCGTCTATCCCCTATTCGTGGAAACGGTTAAGCAGGCACTTACCGCACAAGAGGTTAAGATCGCGTCGGTTGCCGGAGGTTTTCCTTCCTCACAGACATTTACGGAAGTCAAGATCGCCGAAACGGCCATGGCAGTCATGCAAGGAGCCGATGAAATCGACGTTGTCATGAACCTAGGCTACTTCATGGAAGACAATTTCGAGGAACTGACGGAAGAATTACAAGAGATCAAAGAGAGCTGTCGTCATGCCCATTTAAAGGTAATCTTAGAGACTGGAGCTTTAGTCACAACGGAGAACATCCAAAAAGCATCCATCCTAGCCATGTATTCCGGTGCGGACTTCATCAAGACCTCTACCGGCAAAGGATACCCGGGAGCCACTTTCGAGGCCGCCTATACCATGTGCAAAGCCATCAAAACCTACCATTCCATCACCGGAAACAAGGTTGGCATCAAGATCTCCGGAGGCGTACGCACGGCGGAAGACGCAGTTCGATATTATACGATCGTAAAGGAAATACTGGGCAACGAATGGCTGAACAAGGATTTGTTCCGTATAGGAGCGAGCAGTCTGGTCGGTGATATAGAAAAACGACTCGGGAAATAGTCCATTCTAATTAAACCGGGCGCAGATGACTTAGAATCCTGTGTCCGGTAAGCACTCTCAAAGTAAGTTAACTTACCTTGGCATCGAAGTTAACTGACTTCGTCAAGTAAGTTAACTTCATTGGCTATTGAAGCATACTTACTTTTTTACTAACAAGAGCCATCTCTCTACAACTAATAGATAAAGGAATTTCTATTTGGAGCGAGTCATAATATAATCCGCCAACTGGATCAAGGATATCCGAGCCTCGGATTCCGGAAGCCTCAAAAGAACATCGACCGCCTTATCATGATATTCCTTCATGCGGGCCTCGGCATATTCGATTCCACCATTCGCCTTGGCGAACTCGATCAAGGAATCGACATTCTCCGCCGCGAAATCCTTCCGTAAAATCATATCCAAATAACGGGCGGCCTCCTCTTCCCTACCCTGCCGCAAGGCATATAATAATGGAAGCGTAACCTTACCCTCACGAATGTCATTCCCCGTCGGCTTACCGATATTCGCCTCCTTGAAATAATCAAAGATATCATCCTTGATCTGGAAGCAATACCCCAGATACTCGCCAAACTCACGGCAAAGAGCGATCACCTCCGCAGAGGCGCCCGATGAAATGGCCCCAATCTCCGTGCAAGCGGAAAGCAAGGTAGCCGTCTTCTTCTTGATAACTTGCAGATAACAATTCTCGTCTAAGATACTCTCCTCGGCGGTCTCCAATTGCTTGATCTCACCTTCGGACAAGTCTCTGCCTAAATTAGAGATAATCCCGACAATCCGCAAATCGCCGGTTTGTATGGAACGGATCAAAGCGGTAGAAAGCACATAATCACCTACCAACACGGAAATACGGTTATCGAAGATAGCGTTCAATGAGGGAACGCCACGACGTTGCTTCGTCTCATCGATCACGTCATCGTGAATCAATGTAGCGGTATGCAAAAGCTCCAGCAAAACAGCGGAATTGATCGTGTTATCCGTAACCTGTCCACAGACCTTGGCGGTAAGGAGCACCAATAACGGACGCACATGCTTCCCGGTAGAATTCAGTATAACGTCGATAGCCGATTGTAACCGGGTCGTCTCGCTGCGTAGAGATGCCTCGAAATCCTTATTGAAACGTTCAAATTCAGCGGAAACCGGTTCTTCTATTTTCCTTCTTTCATCCATAATTCCATGCAAAGATTCGCAAAAGTAACAAAAACTATCGAGTAAGCGAGTTTTTTCGTACATTTACCCAGATTTTGTCCCACTAAAACGTGTTAAAAGTAATGAAGTTATTCCTTATAGATGCGTATGCGTTAATTTATCGCTCCTATTACGCCTTCATCAAGAATCCGCGTATCAACTCCAAGGGTGTGAATACCTCCGCCATTTTCGGTTTTATCAACAGTCTGGAGGATGTATTAAAACGTGAGAACCCGACTCATATAGCGGTGGCCTTTGACCCGAAGGGACCGACTTTCCGCCATGAGGCCTTCGAGCAATACAAGGCACAACGGGAAGAGACGCCGGAAGTGATCCGTCAATCCGTCCCTATCATTAAAGAAATCATAGAGGCTTACAATATTCCGATTCTGGAAGTACCCCGCTACGAGGCGGACGATGTGATCGGCACCGTGTCCAAACAGGCGGAGAAGGAAGGCTTCGAGGTGTACATGATGACGCCGGATAAAGATTACGGCCAATTGGTGTCCGAACATATATTTATGTATCGTCCGAAATTCGGAGGCGATTACGAGATCATGGGCGTGCCCGAGGTCTTAAACAAGTACGGCCTCACGAGTACGGAGCAAGTGATCGACTTGCTGGGACTGATGGGCGACGCTTCCGATAATATCCCCGGCTGTCCGGGTGTCGGCGAGAAGACCGCTCAAAAACTACTGACCGAATTCGGAAGTATCGAGAACCTGTTAGCGAACACTGATAAGTTGAAAGGCGCGCAAAAGAAGAAGGTAGAGGAGAACGCCGAGCAAATCCGTTTCTCCAAATTCTTGGCGACGATCAAGACGGATGTCCCTATCGAGTTCGATGCCGCCCGTTGCGTTCGTGAAAAGCCAAACGAAGAGCGCCTGACTGAGATTTACACAGAATTGGAATTTAGAACATTTATTAACAAACTAAGTTCTGAGCCGGTCAAAGCCGCTCCGAAAGGTCCCGTTCAAGGCGATTTGTTCGCGATTTTTACGCCCGAGAGTACGGAAGAGCCCAAAAAATCGATTCTCACGGACTTAAAGTCCACCCCCCATAACTATTATTTAACTGATACAGAGGAAAAACAAGCCGATTTAGCCCGCTTTTTATTGGGTCAAGAATTTTTCGCTTTTGACACGGAAACCGATGGCATCGATCCCTTGAAAGCCGGATTGGTCGGAATGTCGTTCGCCGTGAAAGAAAACGAGGCTTGGTATGTCCCTGTTCCCGCCAACTCAGTAGAGGCGGCGAAAGTAGTGGAACGCTTCTCCCCTGCCCTGCAAAATCCGAAATCATTAAAGATCGGGCAAAACATCAAATTCGATATTTTGGTACTTCGTAAATACAACGTGAAGGTAGCCGGTCCTCTGTTCGATACGATGATCGCCCATTACCTGCTGAATCCGGAATTACGGCACGGAATGGATTACCTAGCGGAGACCTACCTCAAGTACCAGACCGTCCACATCGAGGAACTGATCGGCCCAAAAGGAAAGAACCAGTTATCGATGCGAAACGTACCCGTGGAGCAAATCGCCGAATACGCCGCCGAGGATGCGGACATCACGCTCAAGCTAAAGAATTATTTCGCACCCGAGTTGAAGAAAGAAGGACTGGAATCCCTCTTCACCACGATCGAGATGCCATTAATATATGTATTAGTGGAAATGGAGGCTACCGGCGTCACGCTAGACACGGTAGCGCTCAAGCAATCCTCCGGAGAATTGACCACATCCATGAACAAGCTGGAGCAAGAGGTTTACGAGCTGGCCGGCACGGAATTCAACATCAACTCCACGAAACAGGTCGGCGAAATCCTTTTCGACCGCTTGAAGCTGGACGAGAAAGCGAAGAAGACCAAAACTGGCGGTTACAGTACCAGCGAGGATGTATTGGAGAAACTTCGCAACAAGCATCCCATCATCGGCAAGCTCCTTGAATACCGCGGACTTAAAAAGTTATTAAGTACCTATATCGACGCTCTACCCGAGTTGATCAATCCGCAGACCGGAAAGATACATACCTCTTTCAACCAAGCGGTAACATCTACCGGACGCCTCAGCTCTACCAATCCGAACCTGCAAAACATTCCGGTACGGGACGATCTGGGCCGTGAGATCCGTAAGGCATTTATCCCGGACAATACGGATTGCCTCTTCTTCTCGGCCGACTACTCCCAGATCGAGCTTCGTATCATGGCCCACCTGAGCGGTGACCCGCATATGATCGAGGCTTTCCAAAGCGGAGCGGATATCCACGCCGCCACAGCCGCCAAGATCTACGGAATCCCGGTAGAAGAAGTAACCAGCGATATGCGCCGGAAGGCGAAAACCGCCAACTTCGGTATCATCTACGGCATCTCCGTCTTCGGGCTCGCCGAGCGTCTGGGCATCCCTCGTTCTGAGTCCAAGGAACTGATAGACGGTTATTTCAGCACCTACCCCCGCATCAAGGAATACATGGAGGAGAGCATCAAGGTAGCCAAGGAAAAAGGATACGTAGAGACCATTTTCAAGCGCAAGCGTTTCCTTCCGGATATCAACTCACACAACGCCGTCGTACGCGGCTATGCCGAGCGAAACGCGATCAATGCCCCTATCCAAGGGAGCGCCGCCGATATCATCAAACTAGCGATGGTACGCATTTACGAACGCTTTGAGGAAGAGGGATTGAAAAGCAAGATGATCCTCCAAGTACACGATGAGTTAAACTTCAATGTCTACAAAGAGGAAGCCGAGGAGGTAAAGAAAATCGTGCTGGAGGAAATGGAAAACGTCATGAAACTACAAGTCCCCTTAATCGCCGATTGCGGCGAGGGAGAGAACTGGTTGGAGGCGCATTAAAATAATGCCGGAATTCCCCTTAAAAAAACATGTACGTGTTTTCCGAAAAACATGTACGACTTTTTCCAAAAACACGTACGTGTTTTTTTAAGACCATAATAGCCTAAGTAAAAACAACAGGGTGTCCTAAATCGCCGGAAGCTTTTTAGGACACCCTATTTATTAGTGATCAAAAGGAACTCTTATTGCTTATAAATCTTCTTAGAGATTATTCCATCCGCCGTCTTTATACGTAAGATATAATGCCCGGAAGGTATCGACAAGGTAGTCGTATATTGTTTCCGGCTATCTATGGTAGTTCCCCAGACAGACGCGCCGTCGTAAGTATAAAGCATCATATTTTCTATCGCCACATCCGATTGAACCGATAATAGGCCGGAAGCGGAATCAAACGCATATTCCAAATCCGAGACAGACGGCTCGGTAACCTCATTAGAAACCACTAGCGAACCATCGATCTTTAGGCAGAACGTACGATAGCTTTCACGGATATCCGTATACTTGGTTTCCCACAGCTCACTCAAGTCACCTTGGTAGGTAGCCATTACGGCAAGCATATCACCAATACCCCAATCAAACGAGCCACTATAAGATACCGTCTGGCTCTTCCCTGCCGGAATCTCCAGCCAATTATTCACCTCCCAACTGTAATCGTCTATCGAGAGATTAGGATCTCGCACGTAAAGGCCGGCCGTACCTTGGAAATTCGTTTTTTGCTTGTTATAGAAAGTCACCTCAAAGGTAGCGGTCCCACTTTCCGCATCATACTCGACCTTTACAGGATCGGCGGTCAAGCTATTCCGTGCCTGTGAGAAAGAAATAACGCTATCCTTCACATCCAACAAGATATAATCATACGGATGATTTACCGAACGGATCGGACGTAGGATGCTATCTCCTTCCATTCCTCCCAGTACGTACATATACAGAGTAGCCGTAGTATCCGGGATACCTAGGGACTCACAAAGGAAATCTTTCGTTATATAATTACCTAGCTGAAAGTCCGCGATCGTATCTAAAAATGCCGCTTCGCTAACAGGCAACTCCACCGCCTCATTCTCTTCGAAAAAGGCTAATGTATGGACATAGCTCCCATCTTGCCCCAAGTTAAATAGGTTATAAGTAATCGGAAACTTCTCACCAAGCTTGATACTTTCAATATCTTTAGTACCCAAAGAACTGATCGTTAACAACTTCACAGGCTTCGAGTCATCAGACGGTTTGCGGATACCCGTGATCATGGCTTGGCGTTCATTGTAAGTACGTAAATTATCGTCAATCGCACCTAACTCAAAATATCCACTACCAAACCAGCCCGTATTTAAATGGAAAAGTCCGCTCCGATTATAGCCATCGCAAACAAATGCCCATTTATAGGCCTGATTATTTTCTCCGCTACCTCCTTCATAATAAACCGGACGTTGAGCGGCTAGTTCCGTTTTCAGCAGATCCGTCCATTCTTTTCCGGAAAAGAAGGTCCTATCATACAATTGTATATTCTTATCATATCCAAAATTATTAATGAAAGCCTTCCGTACATCTTCTTTATTAGCCCCCATATCCCATTCATAATTCATATAGGCAGCCGCTCCACAATGAAAAATCAGCGTGGAAACAGCCTCTATCTCATCCCAAGAGGAAGACTCATCAAGAGTAGCAGGCATATTTTCCCAATCATACGTTGTATGCCCAAAATTAGCGGAAACAACCAACGTACTTCCCGGATTCTTATAATTTACGTTACCCATACCGCTTTTCGGATATTGATAATAATTCATGATCTGCGCCATAGCGACACCTTCCCCACCCGCAAAAGTTAGAACATCATTGACAACCGGGCACATCTCATTGTAGGGAGCATCATCCTTCCATTCCGTTTTAATCAAAGGGATCACCGCCTCCGGAAACCGTGAAGAAGCCTCAACACTATCCACCGCTAGAGGCATCCCGGACCGTAACGCCTTTACATAATGGATATACATACGCATAAAATTCTCCATCGTAGCGGACAGACCTTTCTCCGGCAAAGCCCCCTTATCGGATATACCCAATAACTGCTTTCCACGATCTTCTCCGGATACGATTACAAAACCTTGGTTATCCCCTACGTTATACAGGTAAAGTAAGGCATTCTCCACACTCGAGGAACGTAATTTAGAAGGGGCCTCGATGCCTTCCTCCGTCCCTACGTAGGCCAACTTAAACTCAGGAAAAGAACCGGCCCTCAACACCGAGGTATTCTCCATCGAATACTGTTGCTGGGCAATCCGGAGCGCTTCGGCCGAACCTATCGGATCAGCTGAAAGTGTTTGTACACATAGCGTAGCACAAGCTAACAAAGCCAAGTAGACGTGTTTCATTGACATAAAGTTTTGAATGAATATTAAATACTAATACATACAAAGTTATCAAAAGCTTTCAAATTCTTTCTATACATAGGCAAGTCTCTGCGATAATTCATGCAAGAAAATTATGACAAATTAGCCAAAGGATCAGTAAATCTAATAGTATGATGAGAATCTTGTCTAAATTTCCATATTGATTTCCTACATTTACAGACTTAATGTAACGAAATTATGATTAACACTTTAACATCTTTGCGATTTATATTCGCCATGATGGTTTTTGGGACGCACTGTTATGTAATAGATAATCACTTCGATATCCATTTTTTCAAGGAGGGATTTGTAGGGGTTAGTTTCTTTTTCATGCTAAGCGGTTTTATTATAGCGTACAATTATCAAAAGAAATTTAGTGAGAATAAGATAACCAAACGCACTTTTTGGGTAGCACGCATCGCCCGTATTTATCCCTTACACTCGCTGACCTTATTGATTGCCGTCGCTTTAGGAAACTATGTAATAGCATCGGGAACTATAGATTGGTGCAAGCATTTCCTCGCCTCACTCACATTGACAAACGCCTATATACCAAAAGACAATTACTTTTTTTCATTCAACAGCCCTTCGTGGAGTTTATGTTGTGAACAGCTTTTCTATATTTGTTTTCCTTTCCTTATAGCATTCACGAAAGACTACAGAAAATTACTTAGCACTTTCTTGATTTGCGCGATATTGAGCGTTGTCGGTATGTATTTTACGCCTTTGGAAAGTATAAAAGGATATTGGTATGTTAATCCAATCACCCGACTTCCGGATTTTATAGCCGGGATGCTATTATTTCAATTATACGACCATTTGAAAACTAAAAACATCACCTCCAGCCAAGGAAGTATCATAGAGATCGCGTCAATAGCATTATTCTTAAGTTTCTATCTGTATGCCGCTGAAATCCCCAAAGTATACCGATACTCCTGCTACTACTGGATTCCCATCGCGTTTATCCTAATAAGTTTTTCCCTGCAAAAAGGTATGGTCTCACGACTCCTATCGAACCGCCTCTTAGTGATTGGCGGAGAAATCAGTTACAGTTTCTATTTGATTCATCTTTTTGTACTGCTCTCTTATGCTAAATGGCAAAAAGAAAGCGACTTTCATATAGACTGGTACATCTCGATCCCGCTTCTATTTTGTGTCATAATCCTGTTGAGCCTGTTTTCTTACTACCATTTCGAGAAGCCTATGAACAAACTCGTTAAAACATTATTAAACAAACAATCGATGAGGCAACCGGTTAAGCATGAAGAGAAAGCCTAAGAAAATAACCGTATCAGCCTAAAATTGATTATCTTTGCGAACTCAAAACAAGTCGCTTGGAGCGACTATATAACAGATTGATAATAAAAAATACGATAATAATATGGCATTACAATGTGGCATTGTGGGACTTCCGAACGTAGGAAAGTCTACCCTTTTCAATTGCCTATCCAACGCGAAGGCACAATCAGCGAACTTTCCGTTCTGTACGATCGAACCGAATGTAGGCGTGATCACCGTACCCGACGAGCGACTGAATAAACTAGCGGAAATCGAACATCCGCAACGAGTGATCCCCACCACCGTAGAGATCGTGGATATCGCCGGATTGGTGAAAGGAGCGAGTAAAGGCGAGGGACTGGGCAATAAGTTCTTGGCTAATATCCGTGAGACAGACGCTATCTTGCACGTATTGCGTTGCTTCGACGACGATAATATCGTGCACGTGGACGGACGTGTAGACCCGGTCCGTGATAAGGAGATCATTGACTATGAGCTTCAGATCAAGGATTTGGAAACGATAGACAGCCGTATCGCCAAGGTGCAAAAACAAGCGCAAACCGGAGGTGATAAGCAAGCCAAGATCGCTTACGAGGTACTTTGTAAATACAAAGAGGCTTTAGAACAAGGAAAAAGCGCACGTACCGTTTCTTTTGATACGAAAGACGAGGAGCGCATTGCCCACGATTTATTCTTGCTGACGGATAAACCTGTCATGTATGTTTGTAACGTGGATGAGGCTAGCGCCGTAAATGGCAATAAATATGTAGATGCCGTACGTGAGGCGGTTAAAGACGAAGATGCCCAGATTTTAGTAGTCGCCGCTAAGATCGAGAGCGAGATCGCTGAGTTCGATACCTATGAGGAACGCCAGATGTTCTTACAAGAGATCGGATTGGAAGAGTCTGGCGTAAGCCGTTTGATTAAATCGGCTTATAAATTATTGAATCTGCAAACCTTCTTGACCGCCGGACCGGACGAATGTCGTGCGTGGACGTTCCATAAAGGCTGGAAAGCTCCTCAATGCGCCGGTGTTATCCATACGGACTTCGAAAAAGGATTTATCCGTGCCGAGGTGATCAAGTACGAGGATTATATCGCTTATGGCTCCGAGGCTGCTGTTAAAGAGGCCGGAAAGATGAGCGTTGAAGGTAAGGAATATGTTGTGCAAGATGGAGATATCATGCATTTCCGTTTCAATGTATAAAGAGTAATCGAAATAAATTATATCTTTGAAACCGGGTAAAATAGCGTAAAGCTAATTTTACCCGGTTTTCTTATATCCTTTAAATCTATATGTATATGAAACGTTTTCTCAATTCTGTACTTTGTATGTGTATCGCCGTTTTTTGTACGCATGCCCAAAAAAAGAATGTGACTAGTGTGCTGGAAGTGATGGACATTACGACCGGGCAACGTTCCGTTGTCAAGGAATTCCCTTTTTTAATCGAGGCACCTAACTGGACTCCGGATGGTAATTGGCTTGTATATAATAGTGGAGGAAAATTATATAAGCTCTCTCCGGAATCTCCGGGCGAGCCGCAATTAATCAATAGCGACTATGCGACCCGTTGCAACAACGACCATGTGATCTCTGCGGATGGCAAACAAATAGCGATCAGTAACGGAACAAAAGAAGATGGTAAATCGCGTGTCTATACCCTGCCTTTCGAAGGAGGTGTTCCCCGGTTGATTACCCCACTCGGTCCTAGCTACCTACACGGGTGGAGCCCCGACGGAAAACAACTCGCTTATTGCGCTGAAAGAAACGGTAATTTTGATGTTTACGTCATTCCTTCCCTAGGCGGAGAAGAAAAACGTCTTACGACAGCCGAAGGTTTGGACGATGGCCCCGAATACTCACCTTGCGGACAATATATCTGGTTCAACTCCGTACGTACCGGGCTTATGCAAGTCTGGCGCATGAAAGCGGATGGTTCCGAACAAACCCAAATGACATTCGATGAGACCCGTAATTCTTGGTTTCCCCACATCTCTCCGGATGGAAAACAAATCGTTTTCATCACCTATACAAAAGGAGATCTGGAACCCGGACAGCACCTCGCCAATAAAAACGTAGAGTTACGCCTTATGCCGGCCGAGGGCGGAGAACCTAAGACTTTAGTCAAACTATTCGGCGGCCAAGGTACCATAAACGTAAACTCTTGGGCACCCGATAGCAAACGATTCGCTTTCGTCAGCTACCGGTTAAATTGACTCGTTCCCGTCTCTCCTGTATTCGGAAGGAATAACCCCCGTCTGCTTAATAAACGCACGACGGAACGTACTGATAGAATGGAAGCCCGAACGTTCGGCTATCTCTTGTATACTGGCCAGAGGTTCGGCTTCCAATAGACGTTTACTTTCCTCTACCCTGAAATGGTTTACGTAATCCGAGAAGGAACAACCTAGTTCTTTATTAAACAATTGGGATAGATAAGAACGGCTCATCGGGAAGATCCGCTGTAAATCCGTTAAGCGCAAATCTTCCCGTAGATAGGGCTTTTCACGTTCAAACCACGCCTGTACTTCCTCAACATACCTTTGGCGTATGATGCCTTTCTGTTCCTCACTACCTTGATCATCATCCGTATCCTCCTCCAAATCGGGTAATCCCCATCCGCTCTCGAATGTGTGATCCAAATGGATAACCTTTAGGAACAAGGCCTTATAAAAGAAATAGTACCATAAAACCAATAAAAACGTTTTGTCGATTACATATAGGCTAACCCGATCCGTAAACAACAATACCAAATAAAAAATATACATAGAAGAAAGGATCAGCATGGTCTTTTTCAACCAGTCCAGATCATAATCTTCCGGGTCCGATACATTTTCCCTTAAATACACCTTAAATCCCTCACTATAGCGCAAGATCAGATAAATAGGAACGATCATATACAGAAGCGTGAAAAATAAAATCAAAAGCCTTATAACCACATCCAGATTCAAGGTATCGAATACCTCGCCAAAAGAGTTATAACGATGAATATTTCCACCGGATAGCCGGTAAATCAAAAAAGAAATACCCAATACCCATATCGGACTGGTAAAAATAAAGAAACGGCGAACGGTCATATAGCAAGGTCGTAACACTTCTATCACGTAACAAGCCAATGTAGCTACCACAATACATCCCATAATCAGCACATCCGGATGAAATATCTCTTTTGAATCCTCTAAATACAGGTTAACCGATACTCGTACCGCCGCTAAAAACGCCCATAATAACATACTCCACCCCAAAATCTGTTTTGCCCTATTCTCACGGGCCCGTAGTAGCAGGGTAATACCACCAAAAACACAAAAGCCTAATATCTGTAAGCTTAGTAGAAACTGAATTTTATCCAACATAATAACACTACCTCCTATCTATTAAACAATACGCCCCCCGAATGTTCTTTTTGACCCCTCAGTTAACAATATGAACGCCTTAGACAATTTGAACGATCTAATTTTATACGATTTCACCGACGTTTTAGACCGTATGCACCTCCCTTTCCCCTTAACCACCCGATATTTGCATCCAGAAGTTTCACACAAAAATAAGTAAAATAATGAGAAATTTAGTACTCTTTACCAGTATGATTTTAAGCTTTTGGGGTTGCTCCAACGACAAAGACTTCGGAGGTCTTGAGAATATCGGCTGGAATGAAAAACCACTCCAAATAACGACTCGTATCCTAACTACAAAATCCACCAATTTTATACAAGAATTTAAAGAAGGCTCTATGCTCGGACTACAAATCACGTCCGGTACAGTCGACGATTTATACAATGGCATATCCACTTATAAAAACGTAAGCGTAAAAGCTTATAGAGTGAATGGAAAAATCCGGTGGCAACAGAGTCCGGAAGTGATCCTCGACTCTAATGAAGCTACGATATACGCATATTATCCATATCAAGAAGATATAAATTTTAACGCCCGGCAGATACCTGTTAAACTGGCCCCGAACGCATTGGAGACCGATGATTATATGTATGGAACCCATGCGATCGGACAAAAAGCAGTCAACAGTACCTCGCCACTTGTATTACTCAGCATGAATCATGCCCTATCGCTTATATCTTTCCAGCTGAACCTAAGCAAAGGCAAGACAGGTGCCTTTATTATAAGTTCCGTTCAAGTAGGAAATAAGCCCGGTGGAACAACTTTAGTCAGCGAAGGAACCCTCGATATCACGACAGGCGATATCATCGGTTCTACCGCCCGTAGCACGTCCGCATCCACGGTATTATCCTTGACGAATCCAGTTACCCTCATCAACGAGAAATATTGTGATCCTATGCGGCTCATGGTAATTCCACCTTCCGGCACGATCGGAACCGGAGACGTGGAGACCTTATTCACGATCAACGGAGAAACCTACAAATTTGACATACCCGCTAACACCCAATGGGAAAAAGGGAAAAAATATTTATATAAGCTAAGCTTTAACGGAAGGTCGTTACAATTGCGAGACGTCTCTATCACAGACTGGTTACCGGGTAACGACGAAGGATTGATTGGCAATATCATGTAAGTTTTTTATGTTGTGGTTATTAAGGTGTAATGCCGTGGCAAGCTTTGATCCGTTTGCCACCGGCAACTACACTGAAAATAACAATTGGCTCTATCATTCCGGCGAATTAGACCATCGGCGTCACTACCCGTACGATGTGTTTTTCACTCAGCCGACTCTATATATTCTCTCAATAAGAGAAACAACGGGTCTCGTCCAAATACCCTTTTACATTCAAGGGCTATCATTCCCTCTCAACTTATCGCCAAAAACACTCTTCTATTTGACTATTACAAGAACGAGACCCGTTTAATAATATCTTTATATCTCTTGGATATATTGATTATTATAGTATACAATAAAGCAGGTTACTTTGCGTATTAAGAGGATAAAACAATCGTTACTATATAATATATAAAAATATCATTTTATAACAGGAATGATAATTAATAGTAATAGAATAATAAACTATATTGGCTCAAATGTTTATTGTTTGAAAGGTTCCATTAAAACATTAGACAAAATGAACAAATTATTATTAATTACGATCTTGTTAATCATCTTTACCGGATGTCATGAAAATCAGCAGTGGATGTCCAAAGAGAAATCAACCACACGAAAGTCAGTTCTTGAAATGACCACCCGGTCCTATACGGCAGGTTCTTCAGTATTCACCGAAATTCTGCCCGAAGGGTCCGAAATAGGATTATTTATAACCTATGGTAATCAAGACAGTTTATATAAAGGCGCATCTCTTTATAAAAACGTAAAATCAAAGGCTGTAGGCTCATCAAAAGGTTCTTTAAAATGGAAACAAACACCGCAGGTATTCCTCAGATCTAATCGACCAGTCATGATCTACGCTTACTCACCTTATAAAGTACAAATACCGTTAGATCCCACTTCCATACCGATCAAAATATCCCCAATCGCGGCGGAAACCCCCTTTTATAAATATGGGAGGCTCTCGCAAGGTCAAAAAGAGGTTAACCGTAAATCTCCGCTCGCGAAACTCTCCATGAATTACGCGTTATCACTTCTCTCTTTCGAAATATATCAAGATTCGAACATTAACGGGCTATTCAAGCTAACCTCCATACAGATCGGTAACCGTGCGGGAGGTAATACCTTGCAGTATACCGGCACAATGGATATCGTAACCGGAAATATCAAAGGAACTCCCGGGGCACACAAGGCCACTTTACTTACAATAGATCCATCCGTAACTTTACGACACGCGAAAGCGGAGGAGCAAAATATCCGTATAGTCCCTACCTACTCTCCTATCCGGGAAAAAGAAGTTGAGGCGATCTTTACGATCAATGGGAAGACTTACAAATACATCATTCCGGAAGGCACCTGTTGGAATAAAGGATATAAATACTCATACAAATTCTACTTCGATGGTAAGGAGATTAAGTTTCACGACTTAGTTGCCTGCATTTGGATACCTAAGTTGAATAAAAAATAATTCTTTTTTTGCCTATTTTTGTAACAAACAAATCCCTTATCCCGTCTTCTTTGTGAAAGCCCCACTCTAAGGCGCACGGACGAAGGGCTATCCAAAAACATAGTATTAACGAAAAAGTCAATTACAATGAAAAGATTACTAGCGTTACTGGCCATCCTCCTTATCAGCCAAGTAGGATACGGGCAGCAGAAGATGGATCAATTATTCAATGCTTTCCGGGGTGAAAGCGATGTTACTTCCGTAAATATCGGAAACATAACGATGAAGCTAGCCAGCCTGTTCACCGAGACAATGGGAGTAAACGGTATAGAGATCCTTGAATTTGATAATTGTGCCCAAGAGGTGAAAGACCGACTGTCTACCGCCATACGGAACCTGAGAGATCCTGATTACGAGACGATGGTCACGGCAAATGAAAGGGACAGTCGCACGAAAGTTCTTGTCAAAATAAAAGAGGATATGATCCGTGAACTGGTCATATTCACGACAGGAAACGACAATGCGTTAATCCGTATCAAAGGAAAGATCAGCCCGTCCGATCTAGACCGGGTAATCAATGAGCACAAAACTGGAAATCATTAAGGGCGATACCGATGGACGTTGATGTTTTTAAACAACGGTTCCTTCCATTTCATCCTAAACTCTATCGAATCGCTTATGCCTTATTAGACAATAAAGCGGATGCGGAAGACATACTTCAAGATGCCTATTGCAAATTATGGAATAAAAGGGATGAGCTGGGAGACATCCAGAATCCGGAAGCATTTTCCATAACATTGGTCAAGAATCTTTGTCTGGATTTCCTGCGCTCGCCTAAAGCAAGCCGAAGAGACAACGAAGAGGCATTGGAGACCGTTCTATTAACGACCGACTCCTCGCCGGAAAAGGAACTGGAAGAAAAGGAGGATATCCGGCATATACAGGAACTGATCGAGCAGCTCCCCGAGAACCAGAGGCAGGTAATCCGCCTGCGTGGTATTGAGGATTGTTCCTATGAGGACATTGAACAGATTACAGGGCTTAGCTCCTCTAATATAAGAACATTACTTTCCCGGGCACGCAAATTGATCCGGGAGAAACTAGAAAAAGCAAGTTGTCATGGATGATAAAAAGATAGATGAACTAATAAACAAGGCACTCCAAGAGGATTTAGCCTTACCGGAGGGACTTTCCGAAAGGCTGGAACGACGAATCGACTTCCTAGCCCAAGAAGAGGTATCTCCCCGAGTCTCACGAAGACGTTCCTTCTATTGGATAAGCGGAATCGCCGCCGCTATTCTTGGCGCCCTATTCCTCATCTTCACGGAGACAAATCGTCCGGCTCCCACTATGGCCGATACCTTTACCGATCCTGAAGAGGCAGCTGTCGTAGCCCAAAATGCCTTGGCGTTCATGTCTAGGAATTTAAACAAAGGTCTCGGGCAGGTCAATGAAGCCGGTCAAGAGATCACAAAAATAAACAAGATCGTAAATAAACATTTAAATGATTAATACAATGAGACTCAAACAACTATATACAATACTGCTTCTCTGCTGCGTGAATATCTGTTTTGCCCAGAACAAGCTTTTCGACAAATATGCGGATATGGACGATGTTACTTCCGTATATATCTCCAAGAAGATGTTTCAGATGATGCCGGTCATGGAAACCGCCGGACTCAACCTTGCCAATCTGAAAGGGAAAATAGAATCCCTGCAAATACTCACCACCCAAAAAGCGGATTTGAGGGAACGAATGCGAGGGGAGCTCAAAGCCTTGATCGGAAAGGACCATGAGGAACTCATGCGAGTAAAAGACGGAAAGACCAAAGCCAATTTCTACGTCAAGCAACAAGGAGAACTGATACAGGAGTTGATCATGATAGCCGACATGGACGATGGGGGTTTCAGCGTCATGCAATTGTTAGGGCGTTTTACGCTCCAAGATGTGCAGGAAATTACCAGTGAGATCAACAAATAATTAGGATAATTTCGTGAAAACCATCGGCTTTTTATAGAATCTTCACCACCATAAGTTAAACAAAAATCATACGCGTATGAAAAGATTCATTTTTACAGGGATAATCATCCTGTTTGTTATGGCTGGATGTGGAGGCGACCATTCATCGACCGATGGTCTTATAACCGTGGATGTAAACGATAGTTATTCAACCAAAAAAGAGTTGGTCCTTCAAGACTTCATGGATGTGGAGTATATTCCGCTGGAAACAAACGATGAGTTTATCAATCGGGCATGCGTGCAGGCGGTTGGCGAGAAATACATAATCGTGACAAACTTTTACGATGATGGCAATATTTTCGTATATGGCCGGAACGGAAAAGCTATTCGCAAAATAAATCGCAAGGGACAAGGTGGAGAAGAATACGTGTCTATGAGATCGGTTTCGTTAGATGAAGAAAACGAAGAGATTTTCGTAAATGATTTTCATGCGAAAAAGATAAGGGTTTATGATTTGGAAGGAAATTTCAAACGAAGTCTGAATCAAAGAAGCGAGAAAAGTTCGTTTTACGTGGAAATGCTTGATTATGACAAGGACAACTTGATTTGCTATGATAAGTTTAATTTTGAGGTACCGTTCTTGCTTGTGTCGAAGCAAGATGGAAGTATAACGAAAGAAATCACGGTTCCATATAAAGAGAAGCAATTATTCCATATCGTTGAAAGACTTTATGATAAAGGAGAAACAAGAGCAGCTGGACCAGGTCCGTATAACAGTATAATTCCTTTTAAGGGTAATTGGATTCTATTTGAGGCCTCTGCAGATACGGTCTACACCTTAATGCCTGATTACAGTTTGCGCCCGCTTATCGCACGAACACCCCCTATCCACACCATGGATCCGGGCGTTTTCGTCGTCTTAAGATTGATTTCCGATCGTTATTATTTCATGGAAAGCGTAACGAATATATATGATTTTAACACAGGAGAAGGTTTCCCGAGAAAGTACTTCGCATACGATACGCAAGAAAAGAAATTTTTCAACTATATCACATACAACGATGATTATTCTTATAAGAAAGAAATCTATATGGTGACATTTCCTCCCATCAATTCAAAAGGCGAATTGTGTTCTACCATCAATGCTTCCGATCTTTGCCAGGACTATAAAAGGGGAAAGCTGAAAGGCAAACTAAAAGAGGTAGCCGCGACATTGGAAGAGGATGACAACCGGGTGGTAGTGTTGGTGAGACCTAAAAAGTAAACGATTACCAATCATCGGTAATACGATCAAGCGGATTATTTCCCCGTAATAATCCGCTTAATCTCACTCAGTTTGTTCAAGGCTTCCAAGGGGGTAAGATTATTCACGTCCAAGTTCTTGATCTCATCCCGTACTTGGCTCAACACCGGATCATCCAACTGGAAGAAACTCAGCTGATACCCCTCGGCGGCAGACGCGATCGCTTTTACAGGTTTACCCCCGATGCCTTCCTGACGATTCTCGGACTCCAACTGCTTCAAGATCTCATTCGAACGCTTCACGATGCTTTTAGGCATACCGGCCATTTTCGCCACGTGGATACCAAAGCTATGCTCGCTTCCTCCCGGTATCAACTTACGCAAGAATATCACCTTATTCCCTACTTCCTTGACCGATACGTTATAGTTCTTGATCCGCTTAAAGGCACGCTCCATCTCGTTCAGCTCGTGGTAATGGGTAGCGAACAGCGTCTTCGCCTTCGCATTCGGGTGCTCATGAATATATTCCACGATCGCCCAAGCGATCGATATGCCATCGTAGGTACTGGTACCCCGGCCTAACTCGTCGAACAGTACCAAGCTCCGGGAAGTCATATTATTCAATATATCGGAGGCCTCATTCATCTCTACCATAAAAGTAGACTCACCCACCGAGATATTATCCGAGGCACCTACACGGGTAAATATCTTATCCACGATACCTATATGGGCGCTCTCGGCCGGAACAAAGCAACCGATTTGCGCCATGAGCGTAATCAAGGCTGTCTGACGCAATAAGGCGGACTTACCGGCCATATTCGGACCCGTGATAATGATGATCTGTTGTTTCTCGTCATCCAGATAGACATCATTGGCGATATAAGGTTCTCCCAAGGGCAGTTGTTTCTCGATTACCGGGTGGCGACCTCCCTTTATGTCGATCTTGTCGGAATCACTCACGATCGGACGGATATACTTATTCGCCTCCGCGGCCTTGGCGAAAGATAAAAGGCAATCGATACGCCCGATCAAGTTCGCGTTCATCTGGATAGGCGGAATATACTCCGTCAAGGCCAATACCAGCTCATTGAAAAGGCGGGTCTCCAGAGCAAGGATCTTTTCTTCCGCCCCTAATATCTTCTCCTCGTATTCCTTCAACTCCTCGGTAATATAGCGCTCGGCGTTCACCAAGGTCTGTTTACGGATCCAATTCGCCGGGACTTTATCCTTATGGGTATTACGTACCTCTATATAATAGCCGAAGACGTTGTTGAAAGCGATCTTCAAGCTTGGGATACCCGTCAATTCGATCTCGCGCTGCTGTACCTTCAACAAATAATCCTTGCCGGAATAAGCGATGGCACGCAAGTCATCCAATTCCTCGTTGACCCCCTTCGCTATAATTCCTCCCTTATTGACCAACGAAGGGGGATCGTTATTAATCTCTTTCTCAATCCGGTCGCGGATCAAGGCGCAAGCGTTTAATTGCTCCCCGATCCGGCATAAGCTGGGTTCCTCACTCGCCATACATGCCTCCTTGATCGGCTCGATCGCACGAAGCGCGACCTTTAGCTGAACCACCTCACGAGGAGATACACGGCCGACAGCCACCTTGGAGATAATACGTTCCAAATCGCCGATCTGCTCCAACTGCGTATCCAGCAACTCCTTTGTCTCCGGTTCACGGAAGAAATAATCCACGACCTCTTGGCGTTCTTGGATCGGTTTTACATCCTTTAGCGGGAATAGTATCCACCGGCGAAGCATACGAGAGCCCATCGGCGAGATCGTCTTATCGATCACGTCCAACAAGCTTGTTCCCTCATCGTTCATCGTACCCACCAGTTCCAAGCTGCGTACCGTAAACTTATCCAAGCGGACGTATCGATCCTCCTCGATACGGGATAAAGCGGTGATATGGGAAATATGCGTGTGCTGGGTCTGGTCCAGATAATACAGAATCGCCCCGGAAGCGATAATACCTAATTTCAGATGTTGTACGCCAAAACCCTTCAGGTTCTTCGTCTCGAAATGCTTCAACAGGCGATCCTCGGCAGCCGAGGTCGTAAAGATCCAGTCATCCAGCTCAAAGATAAAGAAACGAGGACCGAAAGCCTCCTCGAAACGTTTCTTGTTTCCTCGTTCGATCAAGACTTCCTTCGGGGAAAAGTTATTGAGTAATTTGTCGATATAGTCTATAGAACCCTCCGCCGTCATAAACTCGCCGGTAGAGATATCCAAGAAAGAGATACCACATACCTCCTTGGCGAAATGGATAGAGGCCAAGAAATTATTCTCTTTATGATTCAGTATATTATCATTGATGGAAACACCGGGAGTCACCAATTCCGTAATACCCCGCTTCACCAGTTTCTTCGTCAACTTAGGGTCTTCCAGCTGGTCGCAAATAGCCACACGCTTTCCGGCCCGCACCAACTTCGGCAGATAAGAATCCAAGGCATGATGTGGAAATCCCGCCATCTCGACATGCTGCGCCACGCCATTCGCACGTTTGGTCTGTACGATACCCAGTATTTCCGCGCCAATCACGGCGTCCTCGCCATACATCTCGTAAAAGTCTCCAACCCGGAATAAAAGGATAGCGTCCGGATGTTTCGCTTTTATATCGAAATACTGCTTCATCAAAGGGGTTTCCACAACTTTTGCCACGATAGTAATCTTTTAAATGCGTTTACAATTTATCCGCACAAAGGTACTATTTTTTTTCTATCCGTTTACTTTCTTATAATCCGCTAGAAAAGTAGCCAGCCCACTATCCGTTAACGGGTGTTTCAATAAGCCTTTAATGGCGGACAAAGGACAAGTAGCCACATCCGCCCCGGCCTCCACGCATTGGATGATATGCTGGGTGCTACGGATAGAAGCCGCCAATACTTGGGTATCATAATCGTAATAATCATACATTTCCACGATCTTACGTACCAGCTCTATCCCGTCGCTGGCGATATCATCCAAACGCCCGACGAACGGCGATACATACGTAGCCCCGGCCTTAGCCGCCAATAACGCCTGACCGACAGAGAAAACCAGCGTACAATTCGTACGGATGCCTTTTCTGGTGAAATATTTTATCGCTTTAATCCCCGCTTCGATACAAGGTACTTTAACGACTATATTAGGATGTAAAGCGGCCAACTCCTCCCCTTCTTTTATCATGCCTTCTAAGTCGGTAGCGATTACCTCGGCGCTAACATCCCCGCCCACGATCTCGCAAATTTCCAAATAGTGTTTCCGTTGATTTTCCACCCCCCGGATTCCCTCTTTCGCCATTAAGGACGGATTAGTCGTCACGCCATCCAATACTCCCAATTCATTCGCTTCCCGGATCTGGTCCAGATTCGCCGTGTCAATAAAAAACTTCATAGCTTTAAACTTTAATGTTACGTATTTGTATAACCCTTCTGATTCGCTATTAGTTCTAAATCAACCGTCTCAATCCCCAACTAATTCCATATACAAGTCGTTAAGCCGTTTGCGGAGATATAAGTTTCCAAATATCATTAAGCCAGACCTCATATCGGTTAGGCAACATAAGTTCTGGACGGAATTCCGATATAATTATCTCTTTTTAAAATACAACGGCCATAAAGTCTGTATGCGATTCGCTATATGATACGCTAATACCGGAGGAACCGCATTACCGATCACTTTATAAGCGCCTGAGGCACTTAACTCAAAACGTGTACTGTTCTTTTTATGGGAGACAAACGTATAATCCGGCGGAAACGTCTGTATCAAAGCACATTCTCGAGGAGTTAAGCGACGTTCTTGTAAACCGGCGTCTAATTCTTCCGTAATAACGCCCCCATGCTCCCGGGATAAACGACGGTATTCTATATTTCCATGATGCTCGGAACGAATCGTCGGGCCAATATTATCCAGCGCGATCTCCTTTTGACCTTGACAATGAGCTCCCATATATTTCGCCTGTGAATAATACCGCTGGGATGGATCTTCTGTCCTATCCGGTTCCTCCAATCCTACAAATACATCCCGACAAACCACCGGTGGCAATAGTTTCTTATCTTCCACGGTGCAAGCATGTGTCGGACTCGGATAAGGATCGTAAGCTTTGGGTATCTTCTCCTCTTGAAGCGCTCTTAAAGCCTTAACCTTTAACGCGGACTTACGTATCCCGATAAAAATCACACGCTCTCTAGACTCCGGAACCCCATAATTGCCCGCATGTAAAACTTGAGGATCTAAAACAATATATCCATCCCCAGCCGCATGGGCGAAGTCTCTCTGAATAATACTTTTCACGTCTCCCAGATTCACTAGTCCCTTCACGTTCTCCGCGATAAACAGCTTGGGTCTCGTAATATCGATCACCTGCTTCATCCAATAGTAAAGTTTACCCCTCGTCTCTTCCGAGGCCTCATCGTCCTCACGCAATTTCCCGGTATGATCCTTATTCGACTCAAACCCTAAACGTTTACCGGAGACACTGAAATCCTGGCAAGGAAAACCTCCCGTGACGACATCTATATTTTTAGGGAAGACTTTTTTCCCCGCTCGATGCTCTTTCACCAAGTCTACGATACTCTTTGTATTATAAACGTTTTTATCATATCCGAATCGATCCATATATTGAAGCCAAGCGGTTTGTGCCTCTTTCAATATATCATTCGCAAAGACCGTTCGAAAACGATTCTTCTGTAAACGAACCCAGTGTTCATCGATAACCTCTTGAACCCACGTATTTTGAGGAGATATAGACTTACGATGACATATAAAATCCCCCTCGAATCCTAAATCCATGCCCCCACATCCGGAGAACAGGGACAAGACCCGTAAGCTATCCAACGATTCAATATCCTTTCCACCTCTTTTCATTTCCGATCCTTGCTATATACTATTTTTTATCAAAAGAATCGCAAATCTACAAAAATCACGGGAAAAGCACTAGAATTTATTAGTCTTTGCTCAAAACAATCTTATGCAGGAAATTGTCCTCATAATAATCTACCATATAGATTATCGAATTATCTTCTGTCGCACATCCAGTGTATAGGCCTCTTCCTTTGGGTAACGAATAACGAGCTACCGGATTCCCATCCCAATCAAATTGCTCCAGATACAAGGGATTCGTTTCATCCGTATCTTTCTTTGATTCCCGGTAAACGGCATAGACATACTTGTCACTCGCGAAACAACTGTAATAATAGAGAGGATTATCCGGCGAAGAGGTAGTTTGTAAGGTTTTATCTCCAAATCGGCACATCTTCACATGGTTACCATCAAAGTCAAAGAAAACGATCCGGTCATGAAAGGTAAACGCAAATGCTTCTCGTTTTCTTGAAAAGCTATGCGCCAAATTTCCGATATAGAAAAACCAACCTGCTCCTTCAGCGAACAGGAAAGGTACGGTTCCCTTCACTATAGTATCATTCAAGCTTACCAATCCTATTCCCATTCCATCATTTGAACCTAGACTAACCTGCATCTTGCCATCTCCCATATATAAAGGCTTATCAGGGACTATCTTATTTTCAGGGATTTCAGCCAATTGATCATACTCCTCTAGTTTAAGGGTAGTGGACAAGCTAAAGATCCGATTATTACGTATGTTCCAGACGTAGCAAAGCTTATCGGTCTCTTCCGTGGGTATCATGCGTATATCATTGAACTCATCCGGTCCCTCGCCAAAAGGGGCTAATTGAGCAACCGTTTTATAATCGGGCAAAGAGAGTACATGCAAAAGATAGGCTCCCTCCCGCCACTCAAGGTGTTTAACGATGAGGTAGTTGCCTTTAGCCAATATATTCACTTCCCGAAGCTCGATCTCCAAGTCAATCGGTATCCGCTCAATAGAACGGATCTCCCCTTTCGGGAAATCAGATTTCTCTAGCTGAATGATATTCGACTTCGGTATTTCCGGATACTCCACTCCACCAAGTTGAACTAAATTAACAACTTGAGAATTATTTGATTTCTCATGTCCACATCCTGCCAATAGCAGAATAATTACGGCAATAGCACTAAAAAAGGCAACAATACGCATATCCCTAACTATTATAATATTCTACTTTCAATCCTATTCCCCCGGTTCAAGGCCCGTGACTTACCAAATTATTCCAGAGTCAATACCTAAAGCTTTCATTTTTTTTGGCATTAGCCTTATATTGAATAGTTTGTCAAAGATAGTTCTTAATCACGAAAGAGACAATATCGCAAACAAAAAATGCAAAAAGGCCTCAATAATTATTCAAAATTTATACATCATATACAAGCAAAAGCCATGCATAGAATTATCTCTCTACACATGGCTCTTTTTCACGTACTCTTTTCTTATAGGCAGTTATTCATCTTTGTTTTGGTTCCAAATAAAACATTATGTGTTTCTATACTTTATTATTCTATCATTTCAAAACAAAAGGAACATATACAGAGAGCATCAAATCCGAAAGATGTCCACGACGGCCATTAGCCGGTCCGTTATTGAAATGCTTCAAGGTATTGAAACAGCCATACTGATAAGAAAGGCCGAACTCACAATGCTTGCTTAAACGATATCCCACCTTCGCCATCACGGACAGGTCAAACACGGCTTGTGGCTGTACATAAAGCGTAGGAGCGATACCGACACCTAAATGGAATTTCTTGGTAAAACGCCAATTCCAACTAGCGGCTACGGAGATAGGCATCACAAACTCATCGAAAACATCAGCTTTCTTAGAAACATATATACCATCCTCTATACTTTCATAATAAGGAAAATACTTCGTCGTTTCCATCTTCTGAAATCCCATCGTAATATCCAAATCATAAAAGAATTTCTGTTCCGGAAGGAATCGAAAGCGATAACCGATCATACTATTTAACTTATAATCGTGCCGATAAGACCAATTTGATTCATCACCCCAAGTAGTTCGTTTCCAACTATCTTGTAAAGGAAATCCAACACCGGCACCTACTAATAAGCCATGCTCAATTTGGGCGAAAGTAGAAGTAGAAACCAATAACAGTAAAAATAAAATTTTTTTCATAAATTATCACCAGTCTTCTTTTAAACTTATTTTTGCAGTCCCTTTATTACTTTCAGGCATTTCATCTGACCAAATTTCCATTCGTCCAGAAAACTCAAATCGAGGAGGAGTTACGATTGTAACTGAGTTTCTTGGATTTTCACCAACATGCCCTAACATACCTCCTTGATCCTTAGCTAAAAGTTTATTATATACATCTGTATGTAAAAGAATTGTTACCCCATTTTTATTCTGATAATTTTTAATTGAAACATTATATACTTCAAAACCACTTCCTGACCCTGAAGCTGTAAGACGTAGTATAATCATTGTACGGTGTTTTTTCCATAAAACTTTCTTTTTTTGACTAAGATAATCAAAGCCCAATGACAAATAATTTTTATTTTCAATAGTTTGTAACTCTATAAATCTTGGAATAGCTCGAACCTTTACATAATCACCACCTGGTATTTGATATTTACTTTCAGCTAGGTTTATATCATTCTTTTCATTTGTAGCTTCATTATTACCATACAATGATATCCCTGATCCGAAATATTCCTCTAAAGCCTTATATACAGGAGCATGTGCTACACTATCTCCTATCAAAAACACCCCCCTTCTATTCACAAAAGAACTATATGTAGAACCTTTTAATTTATAATGCGCAATAAAATCTGTAGAATCATAAGGTTCAAACATGAAAACATCATCATATTTTTGTTTGAATTCTTTGATTTGATGAGCAGGCCAAGGTTGGCTAAGATCTTTCTCATAATTGTCTACAATAAGCTCCTGTTCTTGATCTGCTTCTTGCATAAGTTGCCATTGACTTACGAAACCTGCCCCCGAGAAAATATTATTTCTCTCTTCTTCTGACATATCATTCATCTCCCAAAGCATCGCATTAAAGACGGAATCATTCTTGAACTGAATACATTTATCTCCCGCATAATCTACAATTTGGAAATCTGCTTCACCAACAAAAGCCTTTGTTTGTAATCCTGTCGTTTCAGCAACATTAATCAATTCCGCATCATTACTACATGATATCATCAATAAAGTACATGCAGATGCTAAAAGCACTGTCTTTTTGTCCATACTTCTAAAATTTGAATTATTTATAAATTAAAAAAACCTTCTGCGTAGTTTTCTGAATCTGATATATAAAGTCCATAAGATCCAGAAGTACATTCATCTAATGAGATAATACTAGAAGAAACATCTTGTGTATCCACTATCTCCTCATAAACGATATTTCCATTCGCATCCACAACAGATACTCGTACCTCTCCTATATATTCTAAAAACTCCAAAGACAAAACTTTTGAAGTTTCATCTATGTCTGCTTTTATAGGTACATCCAAATTTACAGATCGCTGTTTTTTCTTAAGATGACCATGTAAAGGCACATGACCTGCAAAAGATGGAATACAAATTGAAAAAATAAACAACACTGTTAGTAGCCATTTTACATTTTTCATAATCTCTCTTTTTTTGTTATGTTTCGGTTGCAAATCTAGAGATTATATATGATCTAAAGGGGTTAAATTATGTAATCCACATAGACAAAGAAAAAAACGTAAACACTTGACAATCAAATACTATAAAAACAAATACATAGACAAACAATCGTAGAGCCCCTTAAATGAAGGTTTATTACATACTAAATATTAACAAGAGATTCATACAATCCTTGTTTACCTTCCCAATTTAATTTCTTTCGTACTCGCAAACGTGTACGATCGACGGAAGTAGGAATAATATTTAAAAGGATAGATATAGCTGTTGAATCAAGTTTAAATAATGTAAGGAAACAAAGATGCATCTCCGATGGTGACAAGCCTGCATCCTTCAGTACCTTTATAACACTAGGGTAAACTTCCATCATCAAAACTTCAATATCAATCCACATTTTTTCGGAAACGGGTGCTTCAGAATGATTAGGCTGCACAGTTTGAGATATTTTCTTTATTTTTTTAGCTAAATTACTATTGAGAATTTTAGATTCTCTTAATTCGAATAATCGAGATCTCAAGCTATCTACCTCTTTCTGTACATTTTCATATTCCACTTGCATTTTCACCGAAGAATACTGAGTATTTTGCAATTGGATTAGTTCATCACTCTTTCTCCGAAGTTCTGCATATAATTGATATATGCTTTGATTCAAAGTATTAATTTTTTCTTGTTGTTTTAAAAGTGAACGATTCTTTCTTCTTATCGTAGCTAAATAGACAATAATGAGTAAAGCACATAAAAATAACAATATCAATATAAAAGTATAATTCCTTTGCCCCTTTAATAGTAATCTTATATTTTCATTATGCAATTTCAAATGTTCATATTTTTGTTCTGTATCATATATATCGACAGATTTACTTATATTCATAAGGGAATCCTCTGCTGCTACATATTCTTCATAAAAAGACAAAGCTCTTTTATAATCATCTCTTTCTTTATTTATTTTATAATAATGATAAGCAATAGTAGCCGGTACAAAATCATTATCTATGGATACACTATTAGCCTTTTGAAGATAATTTTCCGCTTGTTCTAAATTTCCACGCTTTTGCTCAAGATCTGATAAGGTCAAATAATCCGAAGCAGTATCACTCGAATCCTCTTTTATGCTCTTCAATAAATATTTTTCAGCTAAATCATATTTTTCCAAAACATTAAATATATTACCTAGACCATTGTATACATAATTTCTAACCTCATCTACTCTCAAGGAATCTATTATCACTTCTGCTCGCTTCAATATAGTTAAAGCTAAATAATTAGAATCAACATCCATATAACTCCTTCCCTCATTCACAAACGAACGCACATAGCTTTTCATATTACCGGCCAATCGAAAATACCGTCCGCTCTCCTTATATTTTTTTGCAGCTAACACATAACGATCATCCAGTTCATACAAATCCCCCATATAACTACAAATATACCCGGCACGATTATAGTTCTTAATCGCCAACGCTACCTCCAGCGCATCGGAGTAAGCCCTCATTGCCTTCTCGTACTCCTTATCCTCCACATACGAACGCCCCAGATAAAGGCCGATCTCAGCCTCCTCTTCCCGCATCTTTTTCTTTTGATAGTATTTCAAGGCGATCTCAAGCTGGTTCGTATAAGGCATTTCGTCCTCTATTTTATCGGCGGCACGTGCGTACAACATACACCAACGGGCTATCAGACGGGGACTCATCTCTTCCGGGAGCGGAATGGAATCCAATGTAGTGATTACGCTATCCGGATAGGCATCAAACAGGCGTTCCGCCTGATTGATCAAACGGATTTCCTCAGATTCATTTTGGCATCCTACCACAAGGAAAGTCAAGGAAGTTAATAGTATATATATAAATGACTTCATCCTTTATTATAGATAAGCAAAATTAAATATTTTTAATTCATAAACAAACGATAGAACAACAAAATAACAAATACAAGAAGAAAAAACACACAATAAGTCCATGCAAAGGTATCAAGTTATATATACATGAATATCAGTGATATAAAAACATCATCATGTTTTCCGGAAAACACGTACATGTTTTTCCGAAAAGTCGTACGTGTTTTTCATAAATCACGTACGTGTTTTTCCCGGAAATCTTATAAGGAAAATAAGAACACATAAAAAATAGACAATAAGCCGGATCAGCAATAACTCATTGTACAACTTACAAATGCAACCAATCATTAATATCCAACTAGCTTATTGCTTATCTCAATTATTTTACAAACCTTTGCGACCATAATATTAAACTAAAATCTTTACTATGGAATTACAAACGATACAAAACAAGATTTATGAGATCAGAGGGCAAAAAGTCATGCTGGATTTTGATCTGGCGGAAATGTATGGAACGGAAACCGCCCAACTGAAACGTGCGGTCAGACGTAATATAGAACGCTTTGAAGGAGATGATTTCATGTTTGAGTTAACCAAGGAGGAACTTTCAAGATGCCAATTTGGTATCTTGAACAAAGGAAGAGGTAGTAATTTCAAATATAAGCCTTTTGCTTTCACGGAATTAGGGGTGGCTATGCTTAGTAGTGTGCTAAATTCTAAAACTGCCATAGAAATCAACAGAAACATTATGAGAGCCTTTGTCGCTATCCGGAATTATACCTTACAAACTATCACTAGTTCCATCGAAATTAAAGAACTACAAGAACGTATCAAATCTCTTGAAATGGCTAATGAGGAAACGCTTTGCGCTATCAATGATCTCAGTGAAGACACCCAAAAGTCTTTGGATGATATTTACATAGCTCTTTCCGAACTGGCTACAAAGAAAAAGAACAATGCTAAAAAGCCTAAAATTGGTTATATCAAATAAAGTAAACTAATAAGTTCTTATACTATGGAATTACAAGCGATACAAAACAAGATTTATGAGATCAGAGGGCAAAAAGTCATGCTGGATTTTGATCTGGCGGAAATGTATGGAACGGAAACCGCCCAATTGAAACGTGCGGTCAGACGAAACATAGAACGCTTTCCTGATGATTTTATGTTCACATTAACAATTCAAGAATTTAACAACTTGAAAAACAATATGGTATGCCAAATTGGCATCTCAAAGAAAGGAGGTAACCAATATGCTCCATTCGCTTTCACGGAGCAAGGTATAGCAATGCTTTCTTCTGTACTCAGATCCGATACAGCCATTAAAGTCAATATCTCTATCATGCGTGCTTTCGTCGGTATACGACAAATAATAAGTTCTTCCTCCCCTTTGCTTGAACTCCAACAAGAAGTAAAGGAACTCAAAGCGTATATCGAAGAAGCATTTGCCGATTACAACGACATCAACGAAGATACCCGTACGCAACTTGAGCTAATCAATCTGTCACTCGCTGAGTTACAAGCGAGAAGAACCAAGAATCAATCTCGCCCCCGGATTGGTTACGTGAAATAAACAGTTCATGTAAATAACTCATATAAAATAAATAAATTCACTAACTTTGTGGCCTTAAATAGAAAACGATACAAAAACGATAAACGATCATGGAGTACAATTTCAGAGAGATTGAGAAGAAGTGGCACGACTACTGGATTGCCGAAAAGGTTTATAAAGTCGAAAAGGACACGAATAAGCCTAAATACTATGTATTGGACATGTTCCCCTATCCTTCCGGTGCGGGATTACACGTTGGCCACCCGCTCGGTTATATAGCTTCTGATATTTATTCGCGTTTCAAACGTTTGCAAGGTTTTAACGTATTGCACCCGATGGGTTACGACGCTTACGGATTGCCTGCGGAGCAATACGCCATCCAGACCGGACAACATCCGGAGATCACGACAAAGAATAATATAGCCCGTTATCGGGAGCAATTGGAAAAGATCGGTTTCTGCTACGATTGGAGCCGTGAGATCCGTACCTGTGATCCCGAATATTACAAATGGACGCAATGGGCCTTCATCCGGATGTTCAACAGCTACTACTGCAACGACGAGAAGCAAGCCCGCCCGATCAGCGAGTTGATACAGGCTTTCGAGACCAGTGGTACGGAAGGTCTGAACGTAGCTTGCGGAGAGGAACTTAGTTTCACCGCCGAGGAATGGAAAGCCAAGAGCGATAAAGAAAAACAAGAGATATTACTCAACTACCGGATCGCTTATCGTGGCGAGACCATGGTAAACTGGTGTGCCGCCTTGGGTACCGTATTAGCGAATGATGAGGTCGTGAACGGTGTTTCCGAGCGTGGAGGCTATCCGGTGGAACAAAAGATCATGCGCCAATGGTGCTTACGTGTATCCGCTTACGCGCAACGCCTGTTGGACGGATTGGATACGATCGACTGGACGGATTCCTTGAAAGAGACCCAAAAGAACTGGATCGGACGCAGCGAAGGTGCCGAGGTTCGCTTCAAGGTAAAAGACAGCGACAGGGAATTCACGATCTTTACGACCCGTGCCGATACGATGTTTGGTGTTACCTTCATGGTATTAGCTCCGGAAAGTGAATTGGTTCAACAATTAACTACGGCAGATCAAAAAGCGGAAGTAGACGCTTACCTAGATCGCACCAAGAAACGTACCGAGCGCGAGCGCATCGCCGACCGTCAGGTAACCGGTGTATTCAGTGGTTCCTACGCTATTAACCCGTTTACGGGCGAGGCTGTTCCCATCTGGATCAGCGACTATGTATTGGCCGGCTATGGTACGGGAGCGATCATGGCGGTTCCGGCGCACGATAGCCGCGACTACGCTTTCGCGAAGCATTTCGGACTGGAAATCCGCCCCTTGGTGGAAGGTTGCGACGTAAGCGAGGAAAGTTTCGATGCCAAGGAAGGTATCGTATGCAATTCTCCGAGAGACGGCGTTACTCCTTATTGCGATCTTTCCTTGAACGGACTGACGATCAAGGAAGCGATAGCCGCTACCAAGAAATACGTAAAAGATCACGATCTGGGACGTGTGAAGATAAACTACCGCTTGCGCGACGCTATTTTCAGCCGCCAGCGTTATTGGGGCGAACCGTTCCCGGTATATTACGACGCCGATGGCATGCCTCAGATGTTGCCGGAAGAATGTCTGCCCTTGTTGCTGCCGGAAGTAGATAAATTCTTGCCTACCGAGACGGGCGAGCCTCCATTAGGACACGCCGTTAAATGGGCTTGGGACACGGTAAACCAAAAAGTCACCGAGGTATCGAAGATCGATAACCAGACGATCTTCCCGCTGGAACTTTGTACGATGCCGGGCTTCGCCGGTTCTTCCGCTTATTATTTGCGCTATATGGACCCGCGTAATGATAAAGCCTTGGTCGCTAAAGACGTGGATGAATATTGGAGAAACGTGGATTTATATATCGGTGGTACGGAACACGCTACCGGCCACTTGATCTACAGCCGTTTCTGGAATAAGTTCTTATTCGACTTGGGTATCGTTTGCGAGGAAGAGCCGTTCAAGAAATTGATCAACCAAGGTATGATCCAAGGACGGTCGAACTTCGTGTACCGCATCAACGGAACCAATAAATTCGTTTCCTTGAACTTGAAAAACCAATACGAGGTCACCCCTATCCACGTAGACGTAAATATCGTATCTAACGATCTGTTGGATATAGAGGCTTTCAAGAACTGGCGTCCGGAATACAACGACGCGGAGTTCGTATTGGAAGATGGTAAATATATCTGCGGATGGGCGGTCGAGAAGATGTCCAAATCCATGTTCAACGTAGTGAACCCGGATATGATCGTTGAGAAATATGGTGCCGATACCCTACGTTTGTACGAGATGTTCCTAGGCCCGTTGGAGCAATCCAAGCCTTGGGATACGAACGGTATCGATGGCGTACACCGTTTCTTAAAAAAGCTTTGGGGTTTATTCTTCGGCAATACGGATACCCTGCAAGTTACCGATGCCGAGCCTACGGCCGACGAATTGAAATCCTTGCATAAGCTGATCAAGAAAGTAACGTTCGACATCGAGCATTTCTCATACAACACGTCCATTAGCGCTTTCATGATTTGCGTGAACGAGTTAACGAGCTTAAAATGCAGCAAGCGCGCCATCTTGGAGCCGCTGATCATCTTATTGGCTCCGTTCGCTCCCCACATCACGGAAGAGCTATGGCATCAATTAGGACATGATACGACCATCTGCGATGCCCAGTGGCCGGAACATAACGAAGAGTATCTGGTAGAAAAATCAGTTACCTACGTCATCTCATTCAATGGTAAAGCCCGTTTCAACCTCGAACTTCCGGCAGATATCTCCCGTGAAGACGCTGAGAAGGCGGCCTTGAGCCATGAGAACTCAGCGAAGTGGATGGAAGGCAAGACCATTAAGAAAGTTATTGTCGTTCCCGGCAAAATCGTTAATATCGTAGTGGGATGAACTTAAAACTCACAAAAATCTATTTTTCCGTACAGGATTATCTAATGATCCTGTTCGGAACTTTATTATACGGATTCGGATTCAACGCCTTTATCCTTTCCAACGAGATCGTGACAGGTGGGGTAAGTGGTATCTGTGCGTTGATCTTCTTTGCCTCCAATGGATTGATCCCGGTATCCGTATCTTATTTTGTCATCAACGTAGCCTTGTTGGTGGTAGCCTTAAAGATCCTTGGTCTAAAATTCTTGATAAAAACTATTTTCGGAGTTTTCTCACTCTCGGCTTCTCTCTCTCTCTTCGAGTGGCTGCTGAAAGGACAACCTATACTGCACGACCAGCCGTTTATGGCTATCATAATCGGAGCGTTCATGTGTGGTGCCGGACTAGGATTGGTATTCTCGGCGAACGGTAGTACCGGAGGTACGGATATTATCGGTGCGGTAATCAATAAATATAAGAATATATCGATCGGACGTATCCTTCTGTTTTGCGATTTCTTCATCATCAGTTCCTCTTTCTTCCTGTTCCATAACGTGGACAAGATCGTTTTCGGTTTCGTGGAGATGGTCATAAGCAATTACGTTCTCGACATGGTATTGAACGGTAACCGCCAATCCGTACAATTCCTCATCTTCTCCCAGAAGTACGACGAGATAGCAGATCGTATCATCCATGAGTTAGGCCGTGGCTGCACGATACTAGACGGTGAGGGCGGTTATTCCCGCAAACCCGTCAAGGTAGTCGTACTCCTCGCCAAGAAATCCGAATCCGTCTCCATCTTCCGGATCGTGAAACGGATAGACCACCAAGCGTTCATCTCCCAAAGCATTGTCCGAGGGGTATATGGTGAGGGGTTCGATCAGATAAAGACTTAAAAAAGAATATACAAACAATTTAAAGCATTTCCATACGTTATATATCTACCGTATAGAAATGCTTTCTTATTTAATAGATTACGAAATATGAAACTTGTATTCGCGACAAATAATCAACACAAACTGGACGAGGTCCGCAAGATAACCGCCGGATACGCGGAAATCATAAGTTTATCCGATATCGATTGCCATGACGATATCCCCGAGACGGCAGATACCTTAGAGGGAAATGCTTTGCTAAAAGCCCGCTATATCAAAGAGAAATTCGGATATGATTGTTTCGCTGACGACACGGGATTAGAAGTCGAGGTATTAAATAATGCTCCGGGAGTCTATTCGGCTCGTTACGCAGGAACAGAGCACGACTCGGAAGCTAATATGAACAAGCTGTTGTCCGAAATGAATCATAAAGAAAACAGAAAAGCACGTTTCCGCACGGTCATAGCTCTAATCCTTGACGGAAAAGAATATACCTTCGACGGTATCGTAAATGGCTCTATCACTACCGAAAAACGCGGAGATAGCGGATTTGGATACGATCCTATATTCATGCCTGATACCTATACACAAACTTTCGCCGAGATGGGTAACGATACAAAAAACCAGATCAGCCATCGTGCGAAAGCCGTCATGAAGTTAACATTATTTTTATCTGATTACAATTGTTAATATGAGACATATACTTACTATCATTCTATTTTCATTCTTTTCATTCACTGTATTAGCCGCGAATTTTAATACAACCGGATGGAAAACGTATCTTTCTTACAATAACACAAACAGCGTAGAGGAATCGAACGACCAAGTATTTGTGGTAGCGGAAGGATCTCTTTATACGTATGGAAAAGAAGATAATAGTATTAAGCAATATTATAAAGGAAACGGATTAAATGATAATACGATTTCTTTGATCCGCTATAATAAACAAACAAAATCACTCCTTATTATCTATGATAATTCAAATATAGATATACTTGAGGGAGGAGTGGCGACAAATCTACCTTATCTGTCGACCAGTACGTCCATAAGAGACAAACAAATCAATTCAGTATTGGTACACGATGAATATGCCTATTTATCGACAGCATTCGGTATCGTCGTGATCAATATGGCCAAAAAGGAAATAAAGGATACCTACAAGCTTTCCTTAAATATAACATCGTGTGCCATACAGAATGGCAATATATATGCCTCTACAACCAATAAGGCAGAAGTATCTTCGGGGATTATATACGCCTCATTAAAAGAAAACCTACTGGATAAGGCAAACTGGAAGCCCTATGGATTATCAAACCTTTCCGATAGTCATACGATCTCAGCTATCGCTTCATTCAAGAATACCTTGTTCTACTTGGTCAGTCAGCAAGGTATCTTCTATGAAAACAATGGAGAGCTTTCCCTAATAATAAATAGCTCAACCCTAAAATACATGAAAGTAATAGGCGAAAAATTAGCATGTATAGATAACTCAAGGGTTTTCATCGTATCCGATACGCAAAAGTTTGACCAAATAAACTTAAGTATCAATGATATCAGTACCTATCAAACAGACAAATATTGGATAGCGGAAGGAAGCAAAGGGCTACGTTCTATCCAACGGAAAGGCTCAAATAGTTTTGAGGCTCTTAATGAACCTATCATTTTAGACGGACCTTACAGCAATAGCGCATTCGATATTGTTTGTAAAAATGATAAAGTATATATGATCATAGGAGGTAAAGACCTCCTAAATGGTAAGCGCTTCGACAAAGGAGGTTATATTCTTACATACGATTATGATAAATGGTCTTTTATCGATCCTAAAGAAGCCCAAAAGAAACTCAATTTACCAAGAAATCCACGAGACTATACAAGTATAGCCGTAACGACCGACGATTCTAATGATGAGATCGTATACGCCTCTTCCATGGGTGATGGCGTTATCCAATATAAGAATGGAACTCCCGTCCAGTCATACAATGAAAAGAATGCCTTTAAAGAAACCGCGGGAGGCTATGGGTCCGGTTATTGTTATATAGATGGACTGGCCTTTGATAAAAATGGAAATTTGTGGATGACAAGCTCAGAAGTTAACCATGCGGTACTTGTTCTTGACAAAGCAGGAGCATGGCATCGTTTGGATATCGAGCAACTTAGAGGAGTTTATACAATAAACGATATACTTATAACCTCCACTAACGATAAATGGATTTATGTGCCTCGTAACACCCCTAAACTTGTAATGATACCGAATAGCGAGTCTTTAGATGAAGTTTCCTCGTATGAGTTTACTACACTTATTGATACCGACGGAAAAGAATTGACTCCTAGTAATTATACATGCGTAGCCGAGGATAAGGATGGATATATCTGGGTTGGTACGAATCGGGGGGCCGTATATTTCACTAAACCTAGGATCTCTTCCGCTGAGGATAAAGCCGCTACACGTTGTACAAGGGTAAAATATACCAATGAGGAAACTGGCAATCTCGCTTATTTCTTAGATAACGTTGTCGTCACGACCCTAAAAGTAGACGCAGGTAATCGAAAATGGATTGGAACCAAAGGAAATGGCGTCTATGTTCTAGATAATGATAATGAGACAATCGTTTATCAATTTAATACGACCAATAGCCCGCTCCTTTCCGATAACATATACGATATAGAGATAAACGATAAGACCGGTGAGGTTTTTATCGGTACCGATAAAGGACTAAATTCCTATCAAGGAGAAGCTTCGGAGGGTAAATCTGATTACTCGGAGATCTATGCATATCCTAATCCGGTACGTCCCGAACATATGGATAAAGTAACGATTGTAGGATTAATGGATAATTCGAATGTAAAAATCACGGATTTAAACGGAAATATTATTTATCAAACTAAATCCTTGGGGGGGCAAGCTATCTGGAATTGCCGAAACACAAACGGATCACGTGTAGCGACAGGCGTATATCTTGTACTAGCTTCCACAGAGGAAGCCTCAGAGAGCGTTGTAACAAAAATCATTGTAGTCAAATAGAACAATGAATCAATCAGAGAAAGTTTTACTCAACTCCAGATTAATAAATCAAGTAAAAGAAGCGAATAATTTTGATTTTATTCGCTTCTTTCTTGCGTATTCTGTCATGTTCAACCATTTCAGCACACTGACAGAGACAGATCCTTTTTGGTTTGTTAGCGGAGGATTTCGAGTGAAAGGTTTCTTTATTATTAGTGGATTTCTTGTTATGTTTAGCTTCTTACGTACGCCTAATACCCGGATTTTTTTCCGTAAACGTATTCAACGTATTATGCCCGCCTACAGCTTGACTATTTTATTATGTGCCTTAATCGGATTATTCCTTACCTCTTTATCCTGCAGGGAATACCTCACCTCTTCTAGCTTATACACCTATCTTATCTGTAATTTACTTACATTTAACTTTTTATCGCCGGATTTACCCGGCGTATTCGATACCAATCCTTTACAAGCGATGAATGGGTCTTTATGGACTATCAAGGTTGAATTCATGCTATATATCATTATACCCATTATCTATTGGTTACTGAAAAGATACAATAAATTGGTATGCCTACTTCTTATTTATATCTTATCTTTCATCTACTCGACAACGTGTAATTATTTAGATGATATGACACACAACCCTATTTATGAATTCATGAAAAGACAATTCCCCGGACAAATGATGTACTTTTGTTCCGGTATTATCATACTTGCCTATTTCCCTGTTTTTCGAAAATATATGAGATATTTGTTCCCTGTCAGCCTATTTCTTTTATTGGGTAGAGAGTATCTGCTGCTGAGTATTTTCGAGCCTATCGCTCTAGCCTCTATCATTATCACGGTAGCTTATGGATTCAAGTGGTTACATGTATTCAATCGGATGGGAAATTTCTCGTATGGTATTTTCTTGATTCATTTCCCGATCATCCAAATATTCATTCATTACGGACTTGATCGGTATAGCTTTATATTGACATTGGCTCTTACCACTATCCTTAGCACCGGATTGGGTATGTTATCCTGGAAATACATAGAGAAACCTTGTTTATATCATCCTAAAAAGAAAAACCAGACGAACGCAATGCTCGGATGATCTGATCTGTTATCTTCTCCGCTCCTTTCCGGTTCGGATGGATAGCATCATAAAAATCCGACGTATCCAATAGCTCCATACAGTCGACGATAAGGATAGAATCAAACATTTGAGTAAACATTCGCAAAGCTCGTTGTTTCTCCGCTACTGTAAAAGCTGTTATATCCGGGTTATACGGCATGACAACCAGACAATAAATAATACCCCTATCCCTAAAATAAACGGAAGAACGCTCTATCAACCTTTTCCATTCAGGAGTAATCTGATATGCCTCGAATTTATTTTCTTCATTCTGTTCTTCTACTTTCCGTTTATAGACAGATTCATTTCTATCAGACATCGTAGAGTTTGGATAACGTAAATCAGAGGTTATAATTCCGGGGATAACATCATCATCCAACTTATTACGCAGATAAGTAGTCAAGCCGGAGAATAAACAATTTCGAGCCACATAATTATAGTATAAATTCGGTTCACTTAAAGTTTTTTCTAAAGCAGGAAGTAATTCACAGGTAAAACCATCCATTTTATATCCATACATATGTAGAGCTACCCGGTTGGGATCATCCAATTCGATCGGGCCACGTAATTGATCTAAATCCACACACTGTACAACTACTTGCACAGAAGATGGTAAATAGGAATAATACAAGGCACTCTCACTCAATCTCTGACCAGTAGAGGTAAGATTATATACACAGGGATTTCCTCGCAACTCTGCTTCTAACTTGTATCCGTTCACACCACTCATACCGCGGCTATTACCTAAAATGACAAGATCCGGACGCTCTTCCGGATTATTTAACGTACTCCATATAAGTCGTGTTCGTACGTAGTCGTTAGGCAATAATCGATAGAGATAGGGAGTGATCTGATTGAACAAAAACAACAAGATCCCCAGAAACAACAGGAATCTTATCATACTCTTTATTTGTTTATGCGTTGGTTTCATACTTGCTAGAATTGAAAATAAATAAAGCTAGAAGCGTTATTTCCGAAGAAATATATACAAAATAAGAGGATCGCATATAAAGTATATCGTATATATATACTTCGTATTTTCTTAATATCAAATCCAAACGGTCGTTCCCGGTTCATCCATTCGACCACCAGCATACAAGCAATAAAAATAAGCGATAATAAAGCAGAAACATTATTGGCCCCACTTACCTTAGGCACACGGAATAAAGAAGAGGAGAACAGATCATATATATAATCGAATGCCATTGATATATTCTCAGCCCTAAATAGAATCCATCCGATCACCACGAAGCCAAATGTAACCAACATAGACACAACGTTTGATGGTATCAACCTTATCTTTACATATTTCTTTAGTATCAACAATGCTATACATAGCAAACCATGGTAAACACCCCAAGCCACAAATGTCCAGTTCGCTCCATGCCAAAGACCGCTCAATAAAAATATGATCAAGATATTCCGAATATGTCTAAAGAAACCATTATGGCTACCTCCTAAGGGAATATATACATAATCTACAAACCAAGTATTCAACGAGATATGCCAACGTCTCCAAAACTCGGCTATATCTAAAGAAAAATAGGGATACCGGAAATTTTGCCTCAACTGTATCCCAAACAACTTGGCTGTACCTATAGCTATATCTGAATATCCGGAAAAATCTCCATAAATCTGGAATGAGAACAAAACGGCTCCTAATAGCAAAGTACTAGCCGGGTAATTTCCATAGTTCCCGAATATGTCATCCACGACCAAGGCACAATTATCGGCTATCAGGATTTTTTTGAAAAACCCCCACATCATTTGTCGTATCCCATCTACAGCGTCGTTATACTCGAAGCTGCGAGGTCTCTCAAATTGTATCAACAGGTTAGTAGCCCGTTCGATAGGACCGGCCACCAACTGAGGGAAAAAACTAACAAATGCGAAAAAAGAAACGATATCTCTTGTTACCGGTAATTTACCTCTATACACGTCAATCGTATAACTTAAGGCTTGGAATGTATAAAAACTAATCCCGACCGGTAATAAGAGAGAAAGCGTAGAGATGTGCAATGAAATCCCTATATAAGAGAAAGCATCTATCAAACTATCCACAAAAAAGTCGTAATACTTGAAGAAAGAGAGTATCAGTAAGTTAAATATGACATTCGCAACCACGATACCTTTATCGAACCAGCGAGGTATCTTCCCGGCCCTCGCACGTACTTCCTCTATTCCTATCCCACTCAGCCAACTACAGAAAGAGGTAAGGGCTATCAATGCCAAGAACCGGTAATCCCACCACCCGTAAAAAAGATAACTAACTACGACTACAAATAAATTCTGTAGTCGTAGTCGCTTTCCGAAGACAAGCCAATACAATAAAAATACGATTGGCAAATAAATCAAATATTCAATCGAATTAAATAGCATAATAACCGCGAAGATATAATACTAATGCTTTATACCCTCGAACATCTCCGAGCGATCTTCTTTCGCTTGGGTGGATTTGGCCTTGAAACTATTAAATGTCCAACTCAACGTCAACGTGATTTGTGGATATTTGGGTTTGATACGTGTCAGAGAGCGTAAATCTGCCGTTTGGATATCGCTGATATATTTGGCAGAACGGAAAATATCCCGGAAAGCTAAGGTAGCGGTTAGTTTTCGGTTACATAGTTGCTGGCGAACGGCTACGTTCGCATACCAATAAGCGTCCGTACGGCCCTGCGTCGTTACGGAAGGGCCTACAAAACTACCATCCAATTGGATACGGGTGTATTTCCCCAGATTAAACAGGTTATTCCATAGGATATCGTAATTGGTGCTTGAGGTCGTATTTCCACCGGCGGCCTGTTCGTTCTTCACCTTATAGTGATAAACGTTTCCGTTGACCGTGGTATTCCACCAACGTACCGGATGCAGGCTGACGCTTAGCTCGATACCTGTTGAATAATCATGTCCTACGTTTGACATCGAGTCTAAGGTTACACCAGCTGAATAAGGTACACGCAACCGCTCGATCTTATCTTTCCGATACCGATGAAAGGCGGTAGCGGATACCGTATTTTCCCCGAAATTCTTCCGGTAGTTCAATTCAAAGGAGTTGATGTACTCCGGACGTATATCCGGATTACCGATCTCGGCCGTATAAAAGTCACGATACGTAATATAAGGCTCCATATAGAAAAGCTGCGGACGTGTGGTACGACGGGAATAGGAAGCCAACAAGCGATGCTCATTCGGGAACGTATAGCCCAAATGCACCGATGGGAAAAACTCAAAACGATTCTTCGTACGATCCGCTCCCTCCACGGAACTTCGCAAGACCGTATGCGTATGCTCTCCCCGAACGCCGGCTTGCGCCTCTAAATTCTTCCACGTATGGGAAAGAATCGTATAAATTGAATTCACCCCTTCTTGAAAATAAAACGTGTTGTAAATATCGTCACGCCAAAAGAATGTTTGTCCCTTGGGGTCCCACCATTCCATATTGTAATCGCCGTCTTCCAGATAAGAATAATATTGGTAACCCGCCTCTAGCCTACCTCCTTTCCCGAAAGGCAAGGCGTAATCCAGATTGATACGCATCGTTTCCCGGTGCTCGGCCTCATAAGCACGGTGCCCTTGTTGGCGTTGCCCTTCCAAGGACATCAAGTCGTTAAAGAAATATTCCAAGGCATGACCGCCATATTTGTAATAGGCACTACCGGAAAGCTCGTGTCCCTTATCGTTGAACTTATGCTGTACCGCCAGACTTCCCAAACCTATATTCTCATCATTATCATAATCATCTATGCTTCGATAATCTTCCGTCACCGGAGAGTTGCCAGCTACCGAACGGGTTTCCTTATAGTTCATCTCTCCCTTACGCTTATTTCCGCCATAGCCGCCCTCCAGATCCAACGCGATGGTTGTCTTGGGAAGATTCAGGCTCCAACCGCCTTTCAGCGTATAATGGTAACTGTCTCCCGTACGAGGCCCGACGGAATGCGAAGTCGTTGTTTGATCGCCAACCACCGTCATCTTCTCTTGGTCGAAATCACTCTTACGCATACGATCCGTCCACTGTCCGCCGATGTACCAACGGGAACGCTGATGTTGCTGTGCCAACAAGAAATCGACATGGCGGGAAAGCCACGTACTTCCCGAGAGATTCACCATCCCGCTCAATCCTCGCTGGGAATGCTTCTTCGTGATAATATTAATGATACCCACGTCGCCTTCCGTATCATGCTTGGCGGAAGGTGTCGTGATAATCTCTATATTCTCTATATGCCCGGCCGGGACTTGCTCCAAAGCCTGTGTACCCGAGAAGACACTCGGCTTACCATCTATGTAAACCAAAAAGCCGCTGCTTCCACGAAAAGTAACATCGCCTTCCGCGTCTACCCGTATGGAAGGCGTATTCTCTAATATATCCACGGCGGAACCGCCTCCTCCCATCATATTGGAAGAGGCCTCGACCACTTTCTTATCCAACTTATAAACCAATTGGCGTTTCTCAGCCACTACCTCCACTTCGGCGATACCTACCTCCAAGGGACTCATCATCAACTTACCTAAATCCACCGGAGACGAGGCATCCAAGATGATATCATTCTTTGTAAACACATCATATCCCATCAGACGGACCATGACCACATAATTACCCGGAGCCACCTTAGTAAACGAGAAACGTCCTTGATCGTCCGGAAAAGTCTGTTGCAAAGGTTTTTCACTTCCCATCGTAAACAGAAAGATATCCGCATAATTAATCACTTGATTCGTAGAGGCATCTATTAACTGCCCCTTAATACGGGCATTCGGAGAAGTAGCCCACGAGAGCGCACAAATCACCCATAATAAGGCCAACATTAGTCCTATCTTTTTCATGATATTGAGAATTACAATTAGATTTCTACGCAAAAGTAACTAAATTCAGAATGTTACGGTAATTAATAGCGATCATTCTTGATATATTCTTTCCCGGGATCGTCCGAGTTCGAGTAGCGAAGCAAATGGTTTCTTCCTAAGGAAACAAAAGTTTCTATATGGGAAAACAGAAGTTTCTTCAGTACAAAACTTTAGTTTTCTTCTATGAAAACAAATGTTTCCTATGTGTAAAACTTTTGTTTTATACCATAAAAAACCACAAATACTTATATATTAATGTCTTTTCCTGATTTATCTAGACACTTTTTTTGTTTATAAACGTAATCAGTAGA